>ERZ779840.860-NODE-860-length-32095-cov-4.808333_pt1 | contig 32095 bp, 26 predicted proteins | sample MGYA00511561_ERZ779840 | MGnify/ENA primary metagenome ERZ779840 (study PRJEB29588, sample SAMEA2162036) | human gut metagenome | biome: human gut; feature: human-associated habitat; material: faeces | place: Denmark | collected 2008/2010 ...
GTACAGTGACTTGTCGCCAGTTTCCTAACTTGACATTCGCTCCACGGAAAACCTGCTATGTAAAGCAGCAACCTCACGCTTCTACGCTATCAATGTCACAGCAAGATTTAGTATACAGGACATTTCCATAATGTGCAAGACGTTTTTTGAAAATATTGTATTTTTTTTCGTACAATCTTCAAAAAACGTCTTTTTCTTTCCTTATTTCTTATTTGATACGTTTTTTCATCCATCCTAACAGGTCTGCATATACCTGTTCTCTGTCGGTCTCATTCAGTATCTCATGTCTGTCATTTTTGTAAAGTTTGCAGGACACATCTTTCATGCCTGCCTGAAGGAACTTCTGATATACTTTCTTTACTCCTTCGCCCAGATCTCCGACCGGATCATCTTCACCGGATACGATAAATACCGGAAGTTCTTTTGGTATCTTATCGATGTTCTTTTTCTGGTTATCAAAATATACTGCTTCAAAAAGTCCCATATATGCATTTAATGAGAATTTAAAGGTACATTTCGGATTGGAATAGTATGCCTTTACGATGTCGGTATCTTTCGTCAGCCAGCTCTTCGGTGCATTTTTTCCGGTTACGTCATATTTTTTATATGGCCCTAAGAATGTCAGGCTCTCTAAAAACGGACTGTAGTATCTCCAGCCATGGAATTTTGCCATTACTTTCGTAAGTGTCATCGCCAGCTTTGTTGTCGCATCTCCGATGCATCCGGTTCCCATGACAATCGCTCCGTCTAAACCTTTTCTGTATTTTGCAAGATATTTTCGCAGCATATAGGAGCCCATGCTGTGTCCTAACATAAAATATGGTTTTCCCGGATTTTCCTTTTGGATCGTGGTACGCAGTGTATGCATATCTTTTACCAGGATATCGGAAGGATGTCCCTCTGCCATATATCCCCAGTCTTTTTTAGAACTTACGGATTCACCATGTCCTAAGTGATCATGTGCCACTACCATAAAACCGTTCTCTGTCATAAACTCTGCAAATGGCATATAACGCTCTTTGTATTCTACCATTCCATGTGTTATCTGAAGAACCGCTTTATATTCTCCATTATCCGGCAGCCAACGAACTGCATCGATCATTGTCTTTTTATCTGCTGATTTGTACTTAAAAGCTTCGCTCTTCATCTCCGTCACTCCTCTTTATTTCTTCTTGCAATAATTTTATTGCAATTTGCAATTATTTTTTCTGTTTTTTATTCTAACGCAGAATCCTAAAAATTGCAACAAAAAAGTGTACATTTCTTTACTCCCTGTACACTTTTTGACACTCATCCTATTTTTTTGTCTCGCCTACAGGAATCAGTTTCCCCTCCGTACTGCTCTTTTCCTGTAACCATAATGCCTCTTCAAATCCCTGCGCAAGCTCCCATAATATCTCTTCCGGCACCTTCTCCATGCGCACGAATAATTTTGAGAATGAATTCTCATAAATCCATTTAGAATATGAGCTGTACTGCTCTTTTCCAAAATCCGTAACACGGATCACTATGTTCTTGCGATTGCCTTCTACATAGTACTTCTCTAATAAATTCTTTCCGGACAGCTTATTTACAATTCTAGTAAAATTACTTGGAGTAATTCCCAGACGGCTTGCGATCATTGACATGTTCTGATTTAACTGCTCGTTTTCTAAAAGATATTCTAATACCTGCACCTGCTCAAAGGAAATCGGTATATCCGTTCCATACAGTGCCTCTTTTTTATAAACCGCTGCATATGTATTCGCATATCTTATGAATTTTTCCACAAAAGCACGGTTTTTTCCCATCCATTCCAGATACATCGACATCTACCTCTCATTTTAAACTTCACGTTTCAACTTTTTATCTTATTTTTATTATAACAAATCAAAAATGTCTGCTCAAGTGCTTTTTCTATTTTACTTTTATATCAGATGTGTGTAAAATAGGTACTGGACTATTTTGATTGTAAGACGCTCATGTCTTACAGGATGATGATAGATTATATTATATAGGAAGGAACTCATTATGTGGATTGCTGATAATTGGAAAGAATATGAAGTTATTGACTGCTCCAATGGAGAAAAACTAGAACGCTGGGGAGATTACATTCTCGTTCGTCCGGACCCTCAGGTCATCTGGGATACCCCAAAAACCAGAAAAGAATGGAGACGCAAAAACGGACATTATCATCGCAGCAAAAAAGGCGGTGGTGAATGGGAGTTCTTCGATCTTCCACAACAGTGGGATTTACACTATAAGAATCTGACTTTTCACTTAAAACCTTTCAGCTTTAAGCATACCGGTCTGTTCCCGGAGCAGGCTGTCAACTGGGACTGGTTCTCTGAAAAGATCAAACATGCCAATCGTCCTGTGAAGGTTTTAAATCTCTTTGCTTATACAGGTGGCGCTACCTTAGCTGCTGCGGCTGCCGGTGCAAGTGTGACTCATGTAGATGCTTCGAAAGGCATGGTTACATGGGCAAAAGAAAATGCTGTTGCCAGTGGTCTGAAAGATGCACCGATCCGCTGGCTTGTCGATGACTGCGTCAAATTCGTAGAACGCGAGATCCGACGCGGTAATCATTATGATGCCATTATCATGGACCCGCCATCTTACGGAAGAGGTCCGAAAGGCGAAATCTGGAAGATCGAAGAAGCAATCCATCCTCTGGTAAAGCTCTGTACACAGCTCCTTTCTGACGATCCGCTTTTCTTCCTGATCAATTCCTACACCACAGGACTGCAGCCTGCCGTGCTTGCGTATCTCCTTGGTACGGAAATGAAAAGATTCCATGGAAAAGTTATGGCAGAGGAAATCGGTCTTCCGGTATCTTCTAATGGTCTTGTACTGCCGTGTGGTGCGAGTGGCCGTTGGGAATCCCTATAAGGATTCCCCTTCGGAACTTTCGGATATTCCTGTAATCCCCTTTATATAAAGAGGATTACAGGAAGAGAAGCATCTCTTTCTCACTTTTATGAAGGTATTCTCTTGCCTTTTCTTTATCGCATCTGACAAGTGTCCCCTCTTTTGGCAGATCCATTCTGTCCATCTTCGCGGTATCGATCACAGAACTCTTTTCACATCCCTGCAGATCCATCCGGATACGGATCGCTTTTTCCTGACTCAGAAATGCAGATGCAATATCCATCTCTTCTTCAATCAGGGATTTCAGTAATTCCAGACTGATTTCTATCAGTACCCATCTTCGTTCCCCACGGATCTCTGCACAATGGCACAGGTATCTGTTTCCATCTTTGTCTTTGCAGATAAAGAGGATCGGTTCATCTTCAAATTCATATAAAATATGATCTAAGTATAAGTTGCCTTTTTCAATAACATTCTCAAAATATAATTCACTCATCTTTCTTTACCTCTCTAAAAAAGTTCTGAGGCTCACTGTCCTGATACAACCACCAGTCAACATGCGTATCCGTCCTTTCTTCCCTTTCGGAAGTCAACTGACTGGGACCACAGCTCCCTTCGGTCTGCCCCTTTGCAATGATTGCTTTCGGATGATGCCTCATAAACATATCCAGTGCATACTGTGCCTCGGAATAATCCATGTTACATGAAGTCGAATAAATCTCCGGCTTGTTCCATCTCAATTTCTTTTTCGGCGGGATCAGTCCCCTTTGGATCTCCTCATAGGTACTGATAAAACCTTCTCTGTCGATCGTTCCGCTCTTCATCACCCGGTAAACCGGTCGGCTCTCCTCCTTTGCTCCCTTTGGTAAAATCTCGGTTTCAAAATTGCCCGGAAAACATTCCGGATATCTCTTTGTTCTTTCCATAAAAGTCCTCCTTTTCTGTACGGCAGAATTTTATGAAAATATTGGTTCATGCATCTTTTATATGTCTCAAAAAATCCTGCTCTTGTTCACTTGAATAAAAGCATGAATTTTCTGAAATGATAAAAGAAATCGTGAAATGGCAATGCCATGAGAAAAAGAAAATATGCTTTGTAGACATGCTAACATAGGGGGATGCAAAGTCAATGTACAAAATACCTAAAAAAAATGTCTCCCAAACTTTGAAAAGTCTGGGAGACGGCAAATTCACACTATTTTACTTGTAAAAAATTTTGAGTAAAAATTATTGTAATAAGGAAAGAACTCCCTGTGTAGACTGGTTTGCCTGTGCTAACATAGACTGACCTGCCTGTGCAAGAATATTGTTCTTGCTGTATGTAACCATCTCTTCTGCCATATCTGTATCACGGATACGAGACTCAGCAGATGTAGTATTCTCAACTACGTTATCGAGGTTGTTGATCGTATGTTCCAGTCTGTTCTGAACAGCACCAAGTGCGGAACGCTGGGAAGATACTTTTGAGATTGCATCTGCGATCGCATCTACTGCATATGTTGCAGCATTTCCGGAATCATCATTTACATTCAGACCTTTAATTCCAAGGCTTGCAGAATCCATGGAATCAATATTGACCTGAATCTTGTTTGTTAAATCTGCATCTGCACCAACATGAAGATTAAAGCTTAATGTATTAGCTACTTTTGCCTGTCCAAGACTAATTGTAAAGCTTCCATTTCCTGCATTATACGCAAGAGGTGAACCATCTGCATTTGTTACCGATGCATGCCCCTCCGTATCTCCTATCTGATTAGCTCTTAAAAGTTCTTTTCCTGCTAATTCATATGCTTTCTGAACAGAAATTACATTTGAATCCTTGTCATCTACTCCATCAGCCGGATTTGCATCCGTAATTGATGTTTTTGTTAAATCCTTTCCACCTGCCGTGAACTTTCCATCTTTTGTGGCAAATTCTTCATATGAATCGCCTTTCTTCTTTGCGTTTATATTTGTTTGATCACCAACATTTGTAGAAGTTTTAGCTTCACCATCTACATACCAGCCGGCATTATAACCAAACTTATCCATATTACCATCATGATCAGTATCTTCATCTGCTACAGCTTCATAATACTTGTATGTGGTTGTAGTATTACCATTTGTAATGGAAAATGTACTACCTGCTTTATCTTCTACACCATTCTTTTTCAGGAAATCCTTTATGTCCTGCTCAGTTGTTCCACCAATAGTATACTGTGTTCCACCGATAGAAATTTTATCGCCGCCCTTTAACGCCTCCATGGTAAAAGTAGCTGTTCCATCTCCGTTATTTGTAAGTGTTCCTTTTAATCCGGCGTCATGTGCTTCAAGATTAATTATTTTTGTTCCCTGACCTCCCTTTAACAGATATGTCTCATTAAACTTTGTTGTCTCAGATACACGATCAATCTCTGTTGAAAGCTGATCAATTTCATCCTGAATCGCTTTTCTATCTATAGTTGAATTCGTACCATTCGCAGACTGTGTTGCAAGCTCATTCATTCTCTGGAGCATTGAGTGAACTTCTGTCAGAGCACCTTCTGCTGTCTGTACTGCGGAAACACCGTCCTGAGCATTGGTAGATGCCTGATTAAGGCCACGAATCTGCTTTCTCATTTTCTCAGAAATTGTAAGTCCCGCTGCATCATCTGCTGCACGGTTAATTCTGTAACCTGATGAAAGTTTCTCTGCACTCTTAGACTGAGAACTTGTTGTGATGTTGAGCATTCTGTTGGCGTTCATTGCCTGTAAATTGTGTTGTACTACCATAAAATTGTACCTCCTTGTGATTAAAAATTTCTGTATCCTGAATTCCTTTTCCGGATTCTATATAATAAGCAAGCCCCTAGGTTAGCCCGCATTATTACCGCTGTTTCTGTTCTTCTAATTTTTTTCTGCGATATTCTTTTGCTAAAATTGCCTGGATCTGCTCTTTTGCTTCGGAAGATATCTCCCGTTCTTTTTTGTAACGGATCGGCGTATTTTCATCGATATGAAGTCCACGTTTTTCCAACGCTCTGCTTCTTACGATTTTATAAGTCTTTGGTGCATCTATAAGCACCCTTGCGTGGTGGGATGTACCTCCTGTAAACACTACTTTGATGTCGTTTCCGATCATTACATATTCCCCTGCTTCTATTGTCAGTTTGAGCATATCCGAACCTCCTTGTTTTTTCTGTCATGCAACATTTCTTGTAAATTGTTGCATTGCCCTGCCATCGGCAGCGTTATAAGATTGGATATCAACAAGCGCCATGTATTGGATGCTTTTGATAAACAATCGTTATGAAAAAATTTCAGGAGGAAACAAATTATGGGAACAACACAACCAATCAGAGACACAGAGGATTTAAACAGATTAAAGAATTACTATCTAAAGGAACAGCCGAATTTACGAAATTATGCATTGATCTGTACCGGTATTAACACGGCACTTCGCATCAGTGATATCCTGAATCTGAAATGGGATGATGTATACCATTTTGAAACGGATACGTTTCACAGACATTTGATCGTAAAGGAACATAAGACAGGAAAAATCAATACGGTTGTTCTGAACCAAAGCATCGTATCGGTTCTTTCACTTTATAAGAACTCGTTAAAAGAAGTGGCACCGCAGGATTTTATATTTTCCGGAAAATACAGGGACAAACATCTTTCCCGCTCGCAGGCTTACCGCATTATCCGTCAGGCATGTGAAAATTTACAATTTCCGGAACATATCAGCTGCCACTCATTGCGTAAGACGTTTGGCTACCATGCATGGGTATCCGGTGTAAATCCGGCAACTTTAATGGTGATCTACAATCATTCTTCTTTTCAGATCACAAAACGTTATCTTGGTATTGAACAGGATGACAAAGACCGTATTTTTTTAAATCTGAATCTTTAGTGGATTTTTAGGAATTTTAGAATTTTAGAAAAAAATTTATTTTTGCTATAAACTATTTTTTAGAAGTACCGATATATAAGGTAACAAAAGAGAAATGCAACATTTTACAAGAAATGTTGCATTTTTTATTATCTCCATATTTGTCAATAATAAAAGACACTTTTGAAAATTAATCTCATAAGAATTAACTTCAAAAGTGTCTTTTTTCTACTTTTTATTTTCCTAAAGCGTCTTTGCACGCTCTGCAATATTTCTCTGGAAATCAATGACATCGTGGTCATATTCCTGATCCATCAGTGGAGATGTGATCATAAAATCGGCTGTTGCCCGGTTATTGGCGATCGGGATATCGTATACTTGTGCCACACGGAGTAATGCTTTTACATCCGGGTCATGCGGTGCCGCGGTAAGTGGGTCCGAAAAGAATATTACAAAATCAATTCTTCCCTCTACAATCTTTGCACCAATCTGCTGGTCACCGCCAAGAGGACCGCTATTGTAGCCCTTTACCGGAAGTCCGGTTCTATCCGTAATCATGCGGGCGGTTGTCCCTGTTCCGCATAAAAAGTGTTTACTTAAAAGTTTTTTGTGCTCATCACACCAACTGATCAGCTCTTCTTTTTTCGCATCATGTGCGATCAATGCAATGTTTTTCTGTTTTCCAATTGTTAACGTCAATAGGTTCCTGCCCATAATAAACCTCCTTTTTTCTCTTCTCTCTTCTTCTCTCACAGGTTTATTATAACACGGAAAATCAAAAAGTATATCCTTTCTTTACCATTTTACAATAATTTTACTTTTCGATATTGCGGATGAGATTTACCATTTCGATGGCACCTAAAGCACAGTCATAACCTTTGTTTCCTGCTTTTGTTCCGGCACGTTCGATTGCCTGCTCGATATTTTCCGTTGTAATCACGCCGAACATAACTGGGATATCGGAATTTAAGGACACATTTGCAATTCCTTTCGATACTTCGCTGCATACATAATCATAATGTGTTGTTGAACCACGGATAACTGCTCCTAATGCAATGACTGCATCGTATTTTCCACTCTTCGCCATCTTTGACGCGATCAGCGGGATTTCAAATGCTCCCGGCACCCACGCAAGGTCGATGTCCTCTTCTTTTACATCGTGTCTGACGAGTGCATCCTGTGCACCTGCCACCAATTTGCTTACGATGAATTCGTTGAATCTGGCTGCTACGATTCCTACTTTCATTCCCTCTGATACTACTTTTCCTTCAAATACGTTCATAATAAAATCTCCTTTTTATTTTTATGTTTTTTGCTAATGTACTGTCCCTACTTTTTTAATAGTTAGAATGTGTGACATTCTATTTCTCCTGATAATCCAGGATATGTCCCATCTTGTTTTTCTTGGTGATCAGATAAAATTTGTCATACGGTGTCAATGCAATCTGAATCGGCACCCGCTCCTTGATCTCCAGTCCAAAATCTTCCAGTCCTTCGATTTTTAACGGATTGTTGGTTAACAGTCTTAAGGATTTCGCTCCTAAATCCCGTAAGATCTGTGCGCCTATGTAGTATTCTCTCTCATCATCATCAAAACCGAGCGCCAGATTTGCCTCTACGGTGTCCATTCCTTTTTCCTGAAGTTCATAGGCTTTTAATTTATTGATCAGTCCGATACCTCGTCCTTCCTGACGAAGATAGAGTAAAATTCCCCGTCCTTCTCTCTCGATCGCTTCCATGGCTTTTGCAAACTGCTCTCCGCAGTCACAGCGCTCGGAGCCAAATACATCTCCGGTCAGACATTCCGAATGCACACGACACAGCACATCTTTTCCATCTCCGATATCGCCTTTGACCAGTGCCACATGATGTTCCCCGTTTAATTTGTTGATGTATCCGTATGCGCGGAAGTTTCCATATTTGGTTGGCATTTTAACTGCTGCCACCTGCTCTACCAGTTTGTCGTGAACTTTCCGGTATTCCTGCAAAGCACGGATGGTAATAAATTTCAGATTATATTTTTGTGCCATCTCCTTTAATTCCGGCGTTCTCATCATCGTTCCATCGTCACGCATGATCTCGCAGCAAAGTCCGCACTCCTTTAATCCTGCTAACTTCATTAAGTCCACCGTTGCCTCTGTGTGGCCGTTTCTTTCTAAGACTCCGTTTGGTTTTGCCAATAATGGAAACATATGTCCCGGTCTGCGGAAGTCCTCCGGCTTCGCATCCTCATCCACACATTTCATTGCTGTGATCGAACGCTCCGCTGCTGAAATTCCGGTGGTGGTATCGACATGGTCAATGGATACGGTAAACGCCGTCTCATGGTTATCGGTGTTGTTGCTGACCATCTGCGGTATCTGTAATTTTTTTATGATTTCTTCTCCCATCGGCATACAGATCAGACCTTTGGCATGTGTTGCCATAAAATTGACGTTTTCCGTTGTGGCAAACTCTGCCGCACAGATCAAGTCGCCCTCATTTTCGCGGTCTTCATCATCTGTTACCAGAATCAGCTTTCCTTTCTTTAAGTCCTCCAGTGCTTCTTCTACTGTGTTAAATTGAAACATAATTTTTGCTCCTTTCTAAAAGCCTGCCTGCAATAAAAATTCTTTTGTCAGGCGGCTCTGTTTTTCTTCTTTTTTGTCATACTGTAGTAACTGTTCTACATATTTTCCAATGATGTCGTTTTCAAGATTGACCACATCCCCCGCTTTCTTCTGCGATAAGATCGTCTCTTTTGCCGTATGCGGTATCATGGATATGGAAAAATCTTTGTCACTCCGTTTTGCGACGGTCAGGCTGATACCATCAATCGCTATGGAGCCTTTTTCTACAATGTATTTCATCAGGGACGCTTCTGCCATGATCGTATACCAAATGGCATTGTCATCTCTTTTAACCTGTGTGATCGTTCCGGTTCCGTCAATATGGCCCGACACGATATGGCCTCCAAACCGCCCGTTTGCCGCCATTGCCCGCTCTAAATTCACACTGCTGCCAATACTCAGGCTTCCGAGTGAACTTCGTTGCAGGGTTTCATTCATCACATCTGCGGTGTAAGTGTTTTTTTCAAAGGATGTGACGGTCAGGCAGACTCCATTGACGGCGATGCTGTCTCCGATATGAACATCCTCCAATACTTTTTCTGCCTGTATCGTCAGCACCGCTGACTTTGCTCCCTTTTGAATTCCTGCAATTTTTCCGATTTCTTCTACGATTCCCGTGAACAAGTTCCCACCTCCCATTCCATCAGTATGTCTTGTTCTATCTGTGTGATTTTCGGATTTTTTAAGAAAAATGCCTGCCCCGGCTCTTCTACGCCTATTCCGCCAACCGGTGTCTTTGCCAGTTCTCCTCCGAATATCTTTGGTGCGATATAGGTTTCTACTTTGGATACGATCCCTGCCTGTAGTGCCGAATAGTTCAGGCTGCTCCCGCCCTCTAACAGGATGCTGTCGATGCCTTTTTCTCCAAGCAGCTTCATCAGTTCTTTCAGATTCACTCCTGTTTTGCTTCTTCCGATATGGATCACTTCGCATCCCGCCTGCTGTAACTTTTCTATCTTTTCTTCTATAATTAAATCCTGTTTTGATTTTTCTTTGTCTTCTTTTGGAATCGTGCAGGCTATGATGGTCGGTACTTCTTTCGCCGTCTTTACAATATTAGAATCCAACGGAATCCTAAGACTGCTGTCGCATATGATCCTGACCGGATTTTTTGCATTTTCTAAGCGACAGGTCAGCATCGGGTCATCTGCTAACACGGTTCCGATCCCCACCATGATCCCACTGTAAATTTTTCGGCTGTACTGCACACGTTTTCTCGCCGCTTCTCCGGTGATCCATTTTGAGGCTCCGGTTCTTGTCGCAATTTTTCCATCTGCCGTCATCGCATATTTTAAAACGACGTAAGGTTCTTTTTTTTCTATGTAATGAAAAAATACCGGGTTGAGTGCATCACACTCTTCCTTTAAGACTTCCGTAACTACTTCTATTCCCGCATCTTTTAACTGCTTGATGCCGCCGCCATTGACTTTTGGATTCGGATCATAGGAACCGATATATACTTTTTCGATTCCTCTTTCTATGATGATCTGTGTGCAGGGAGGCGTCTTTCCATAGTGGCAGCACGGCTCTAATGTGACATAGAGGGATGCTCCCGCTAAGTCTTCTTTGCAGTTGAAAATGGCATTTCTCTCTGCATGAAATTCTCCGTATTTGTGGTGATAGTCTTTGCCGACGATCTTTCCGTCTTTCACGAGTACGGCTCCGACAAGTGGGTTGGGGCTGGTGAAGCCTGAGCCTTTTTTTGCCTCTTCGATGGCGATTTGCATATATTCTTCCGGGGTCATAGTGTTTTTCCTCCTAACTTTGTGGGTGCACAGACTCAATATCTCAACAGCGTGGCTACATGGATTTGATTTCTTAACATCGTGGGTGCACAAATCAGATATTCCAAATTTCCTTGTGCAGATCATTCCGATGAACCTCTGAAACCGGGTATCGTGTGCGCCAGTGGGCTTCACGATTCCCTGAGTTTCATCTCCATTGCACAAAAAGAAATTTTCCATATCTGATTTGTGCATTCTACTTTGTTGGATTTGAAAAATCCTATTGTAGTATGTGTGAAATGTATGGGGCTGGTTTCTTTGATCTTTCTCATACAAATTTTTGTATGAAAAAGTATCAAAAAAACCCTGAACGGATCTATCGTTCAGGGTTTTGCTTCTTCACTGTTTGGTTCTACACTTTTTTATTGGATTTACAGGAAAGATTATAGGGTATTCAAAAAACTTTTTATCAATATGATAGGGGGTTTTTCTATGTCCCTGTTATCATTTCTTTTCTGTGAAATATAATAAGCTCTGAAATGGAAATCATTTCAGAGCTTTACTGTGCATCACAAGTGTACTGCCTACGCAGCTTTTGCATCTTCTTTCATCCAGACTATACTGTCGGCTTCGGAGTTACACCGAATCATACCTCTCGGTTCGCGGGCTTTACCGCCGGTCGGAAATTTCATCCTGCCCTGAAGATTCTTATTTAACTGTAAGTTAGTGTAGCACTATGTGTAACACTTGTCAATGCTGTTTTTATGATTCCACGGCTACCTCTGCCGAGATCATATTTTTTCCTTTTTTTGTCTTATAAACAAACACTGCTAAGGATAACAGATTAAACACTACGATCATTCCGATAAACACTGCCATTTCCCCGGAGATATCCTGACCTGTGGAAATGGTGGAACGGAAAGCCTTTACGCTATAGGTAAACGGCATACGCTCATGGATCTTATGATAGAAATCCGAGGATAATTCCAACGGATAAGTTCCGGCAGAACCGCCTAACTGCAATACCATGAAGATCAGCATCAGGTAACTTCCGACTTTGTCGAAACAGATGTTAAAGAAGTACATTACGGACATGAATGCCATGGAGGCAACCATTGCCACTAAAATCGTTCTTCCTAAGTATTCCGGCTGGAATCCTAAGATCAGCTTGAGCATGAGTACCATGACTACCGCCTGAACGGATGCAATGATCAGATATACGGATGCTTTGCTGAACCACCAGCGGATACCGTTTTTGACTTCGCCTGCCGGCTTCATCAGCGGGTACATAACGCAGAATGCGATACATGCCACCCAGAGACCTACACCCATCATGTAAGCTGCCATTGCACTTCCGTTGTTGTCAATGCGGGAGTAGGTGCTTCCCTTTGTCTCAACCGGAGCCGCAAACATTTCAACGGTATCTTCGTCCGTATTGGTCGCTTTTACTTCATCTCCGGCATCGTTCAGACTATCTGCAAGTGTAACACTTCCGTCTTTTAACTTAGAAAGCCCTTCCTGCATACTTACGGTTCCATCATAGAGTCTGTTGCTTCCGTCTTTTAATGCCGCTGCTCCGCTCGTGAGTTTTCCCGCACCTTCGTTCAACGCTGCACTGTTCGCTGTCAACTGCTCTGCTCCACCTGCAAGCTGGGATACACCATCTGTATATGCTTTCACTCCTGCTTTTAAGCCTTTTTCACCATTGATCCCGGTATCTAACTGTCCGAGTCCGGTATTCACTGCACCCATTGCCTGGATGAGTCCCATCTGGTCTGCCGTTTCTCCGGTCTTATCCAATGCGGACTGCACTCCCTGTAAACCGGATGTCAGCTTTTCAATCGTTGTACTACTGTTCGGTAATACCACATCAGAATTTTCTGCCAGTGTGCTGACATTGCTCTTTAACGTATCTACTTTTTGTGTAACTTCCGATAAATTGCTGTTCTTTAAGGAATCTGCCAGACCGGATGTTGTCGTTGCGATCGCGCTGACATCTCCTCCGACCGCCTGTGCGGACTGCATCAGCGGTAACAACATTGCATTTACTTCATCCTCTGTTTTTCCGGATGCCAATAACTGCATTTTTAACGTTCCAATGGCTGTCTGCAGCTCACCCATATGTGTCTGGGAATTCAAAAGGCTTCCCTGTATGGAAGTAAGACCGCCTGTTACTGCACTCACTGTCGTATTCAACTGACCTTCTACATCCATTTTCTGAAGTTCGGTATTTAATGTCTGAATTCCTTTGTTGATGCTTGTAAGACCGCCCCGCAATGCTTCCATGTTTTTCATGTTTTCTTTGGAAAGGCTCTTTGCAAGCTCATCAGACATTGTATTCATACCGGCTAAAATTGCTCCGCTTCCGCTCTTTAAAGAGGTAACTCCTTCAGAAACGCTTGTGACACCCCCGTTCAAATCTGAACTCTTGCCATTTAACGTATCTGCTCCGGCTTTCAGTGTTCCAACACCCTGTGTATACGCACTGATGCCTGTCTGGAGACTGGTGCTTCCATCTTCTAAAGCAACTGTTCCGTCCTTTAAGGTTTCGATACCATCCTGAAGCTGTCCGTTTCCGTCTAACAGCTGGTCTGTACCGTCTGTGATCTGTAATGCTCCATCTGCCGCTTCTACAAAACCATCTCCGATGGTTCCTAACTGTTCAAATACAGTTTCCGTATACTGCGTTGTGATCTTTTCACGAATGTTTGTCTGAATCTTGCTTACCGCTGTCTCACTCATTTTGGATGCGATGTAGTTCTGTCCCGGATTGGTTTCATAGTACAGCATCATCTTTTTTGCATTCTTCTCTGTCAGAGTCGTTGCATTTTTTGAGAAATCCTTTGGTATGGTCAGCACCATGTAATAGGTACCGTTCGCAAGCCCTGCCGCTGCCGTATCTGCATCTACAAAGTTAAAATCCAAAGAGTTGTTTTCTTTCAGATTTTTGACTAAGTCTTCTCCAACACTCAGTTCTTTGTCTTTGTAAGTTACCGGTACGTCCTTATTTACAACTGCAACCGGAAGATGTTCCACCCTTCCATACGGGTCCCACATGGCTCCCACAAAAATTGCCGTGTAAATTGTCGGTATCAGGATGATCGCGATCATGACCACGATCATAAATTTGTTTTGAAATAGCTTCTTCCATTCGTTTTTGAGCATTCATTTTCCTCCTTATTATTGTGAAAAATATAACTGCGACTGCTATATTTCCTACAACGTTATGGTAGCATGGAGAAATAAATTTCCAAACGAAAACTCCTAAACAGAATTTATAACATTTCTAAACAAAACCTAAATTTTCTTGATTTATTCTTAAGATTTCTACCGATTCAGGCGGTATCCCGCACCCCAGACCGTTTCAATGATCTTTGGATTCTTGCTGTCCTCTTCGATTTTTTCACGGATCCGGTTAATATGTACGGTCACGGTCACGCTATCCCCGACATAATCATAGCCCCAGATTTTTTCAAACAATTCCTCTTTTGAAAAAACAATATTCGGATTCATCGCAAGAAACTTCAACAGTTCAAACTCACGGTTTGGGAAGCGGATCTCTTCGCCGTCCCGAAATACTTTCCAGCTTCTCGAATGTATCTCGATCCCATCAATTTTGATAACATCTTTTTCCCGTCCTTCGGTACCGTTTTGCGGCTCACCGTTCTTAGTCAGTCTTTCGTAACGGTTTAAGTGGGATTTTACTCTTGCTACCAGTTCTGCCGGATCAAACGGTTTCGATATGTAATCATCGGCTCCAAGTCCCAGACCCAGCACCTTGTCTATGGATTCGGTGCGTGCCGTTACCATTAAGATCGGAACATCCACTTTGTCGCGGATCTCTCTGCAGATATCATAGCCGTTTTTGCCCGGAAGCATGAGATCCAATAAGATCAGATCAAACTCTCCCGTCAGTGCCAGTTCCACCGCCTGCTCACCATCACTCTCGATCCTTGTCTGAAATCCGTTGATCTCCAGATAGTCCTGCTCTAACATTGCAATTTCTTCTTCGTCTTCTACTATTAATATTTTTTCTCTCATATCTGCTCCTGTTCTTCTCCCACTCTCGGAAGTATGATCGTAATACAGAACCCGCCATGGTTTGAAGCACTGATACTTCCGCCCTGCTGTTCTATAATGCGTTTTGCTATGTACAGTCCGAGTCCGTCTCCGTCAATCCTGCTGTTTCTTGTCTCATCTCCACGATAGAACTGTTCAAATAGATGCGGTAGTTTTTCCTCCGGTACTCCTTCTCCGTCATCCGTGATCTTTAAAATGACCGACTCTTTATTCGGGATCAGGTTCATGCGGATCAATACCTGTTCCCTGCAACGGTATTTCATGCTGTTTTCCATGATGTTGCGGAGGACGCGTTTGGTCTGCTCATGGTCGATGCAGGTGATCACTTTTTCCTCCGGTACAAAAAATATGACATTCACATCTTTTTCTCTCAGGTATTGTTCATTATCATCCAGCATCTCCTGTAAAAATGCTCCAAAATCAGTCGCCACCGGCTCCATCGGCATATTTCCGGTCTCTAACTTGGAAAAATCCGAAAGTTTTCGCAGCAGCACATCCATGGCACATGCCTTCTGATAGGCAATGTCTAAATACTGCTCCTGCTTCTGTGGTGTATTGGCAACGCCGTCTTTGACTCCTTTGATATAACCTTTGATCGAGGTCAGCGGTGTCCGAAGGTCGTGAGACATTCCGGCGATCATCTCTGTCTTTGCCTTATCATATTCTTCTGCCCGGTCCACGCCCGCCGCCAGACTGTCCTGCATGGTATTAAAGGAATGGCAGAGTTTTTCAAACTCTTCCTCTCCTTCATATTCCACATGCTCTTCAAAATTTCCATCCTCAACACGGTTTGCCGCATCGATCAGCTTTTCGATCGGCTCCATGATCCTGTTTTCTAACTTCCGGCTGAAATATCTGCTGATCCCCACAATGATCGCAATCGCCAGAACACCGATCGCCGTAAAGATAGGTATCAGCCACCGATATGTCTCCCTGTTCGGATTGATCTGTCTGGTGTTCTCATCATTGCGGAGCGCTACCACCTGATAGGTTCCGGTCTCTGTCTCATAACTTTTAAAGATCATCGTTGCCGTCCGCCAGACAAATACATCTGCCGGCTCATTGATGGTAACATAGGAATCTAAATACTGCATTTCCCGAAGCTGTTTTGTAGAAAAATCCGTACTGACTCTTTGCCTGTCTTTTGCGATATAAAAGTTGTGACCATAGCTCTGGATCTTTTTTCCGAGTGTTCCGATCTCATCCTCCGAAAATTGATATTCATCCAAAAAATCTACCAGTTCTACGGAATGATCCTGTAATTTTACATAGTTGATCGCCTGCTCTAAATAGGTTTTTTCAAAAATCTCTATAATAAATACACCGATCACCAACAGCGATAACAGCGCAAACAGCAAAATCCTTGTATTGGTTCTCGATAGTCTTTTTCTGATCGTCATTTTTATTCCCTCATTTTATCACAATTTTTCTATATTTTATAACACATTCCTAAACTGCGATAGGGGAATTTCTAAATATTTTCTAAACAAGCATTTTACTTACGTTCACACTTCCCATCTGCGGGTCCCGGAACAGTCCGATCTTTGGCGGTTGTACAGTGAACACCAGAAACAGGATAAATGTCAGCACAAAGACTGCCGTTCCCACTCCTGCATTGCAGTATTTTTTCTCTTTTTCTATACTGCATTTAGAAAGCCATGTATACAATGCCACTGCGGTGTAAAACAAGAGAATATCTATCCATGCCACATCTTTCCCCCAAACGCCGGTATAGGTATAAAATCCTACGACGATCCACGCCATACCCGCTAAGACGGCTTTTGCTTTTTGCGTCAATAGACACGGATAATCTTTGCCAATCACTGCCTCCTGGATCAGTGTAAATAAAAGTGCCGGCATAAAGAGCAGCTTTAAATGTTCCCATGTACTCTCACTAACCGGCGCGATAATGCCCACCGCCGGATTCTGTCCGCTCCAGTCATAGACAAAATGAAGCAGCGTTCCCACGATGGCGATAAATATAAATTCTGCGATTTCCCATTTTTTAATTTGTGTACAATTTCTCTGCATATACAATACCTCCAGGCTTTAGTATATGCAGAAATTTTATTTTGTTTCCTGTTTTATCATCGTGGGGGATTCGCTTTGTTACGATAAACAATTATCTTGCCTTCTATATTATTGACGATGAAAAACAAAAGATTATCGTTGTTCGTTTTCTATACGGAAAAAGCCAATGACCTCACACAATTTGTAGAAGTCATCAGCTTACTGCATTTTGGCACTGCCATGGGAGAACCTTATTCCCATAGGGAGTATAGCATTTTCTTTTTATAAATTCAATTATTTCTGACGTAAAATTCGGATCGAATTCAAAATACATAAGAATGCAACACCTGTGTCGGCGAATACTGCTAACCACATATTGGTATAGATTCCTGTCAGTCCTAAGATCATAACGATTACTTTGATTCCAATCGCAAAGATCACGTTTTGCATTGCTACCGCTCCGGTCTTGTTTGCAAGTGCAATCGCCTGCGGGATTGCATCCATGTTTGAATTCATAAATACAACATCTGCTGCCTCAATCGCTGCATCTGCTCCACTTCCCATCGCTGCTCCGACATCTGCTCCTGCAAGCACCGGTGCATCGTTGATGCCATCACCGACAAACATCACGCTTCCGTCTTTTTCACGGATTTTTTGAAGCTCGGAAAGCTTATCTTCCGGAAGCAGTCTTGCATGAACTTCTTCCACACCTGCTAATGCTGCAATTTCCTCTGCACTTTCTAATGCATCTCCGGTTAACATAACTGTCTTTAAATTCTGTCCCTTGATACGCGCGATCGCCTTTGGTGCTTCTTCTTTTAAGGTATCGGAAACGATGATGCATCCTGCGTAATTTTTATCTACGGCTAAAAGTACTTCAGAACCGCTTCCTTCTTTTTGATAGGAACTTAAATCCACATCAAATGCCTGCATCAGCTTCACATTTCCACATAAAAGCTGTCTGCTGTTCTGGATGGCACGGATTCCTTTACCGGAAATCTCTTCTATCTCACTTGGTTTTTCGATTGAAAGGTTTTTATTTTTTGCTGCTGTCACAATGCTGACTGCGATCGGATGTGTCGATGCGCTTTCACAGGCTGCCGCCATGGATAACACGGCTTCTTCTGACCACTCCTCCTGTGTCAGTACCTTCTGCACATCGAAGTTTCCTTTGGTGATAGTTCCCGTCTTATCCATAACAACTGCTTTTACATTTTTCAATGCCTCGATGGCAACTCCGCCTTTAAAGAGGATTCCACGTTTAGAGCCTGCTCCGATCCCGCAGAAAAATGCAAGCGGAACACTCAGTACCACTGCACATGGGCAGCTCATTACCAGAAAACTCAATGCTGTATAGATCCAAGGATAAAATTCCTGACCTGTGATCAACGGAATGGCGATCGCCGTAAACAATGCCAGCGCAACTACGATCGGTGTATAGACCCTTGCGAATCTTGTAATAAAATGGTCAATCTTCGGTTTGGCTGCTGCTGCATTTTCTACTGAATTTAAAATCCTGCTGACCATGGATTCTTCTAACGGTTTTTCTACGCGGATGCGTAACAGTCCTGAAATATTGACACAACCGGAAACTGCCTCAGAACCTTCTCTGACTGCTACCGGCACCGGCTCGCCTGTAACTGCAGATGTATCAATACGGCTTTCGCCTTCGATAACCACTCCGTCTAACGGAATGCGGTCGCCCGGACGTACCTGCACGATGTCTCCTGCTTTTGCCTCTTCTGCAGGGATTTCAGTGATCTGACCATCTTTTTCTAAAAGGACTACTTCCGGTCTTAAATCCACTGCCTCCATGATCTGACTTCGGCTCTTTTCAACTGCCACATCTTCAAAAAATTCTCCGATTCTAAAGAACAGCATAACGCCGACTGCTTCCGGATATTTATGGATTGCAAATGATCCGAGTGTTGCAATACTCATCAGAAAATTCTCGTCAAACATCTGGCCTTTTAAAATATTTTTACCGGCACTTAAAAGAACCTCTCCACCTAAGATCAGGTAAGACACTGCAAATGCCAAAAAGAATGGAAAACTGTAATCCTCGTAACCCATCACTTCATTTACCAGCACCGTACCTAAGAATAATACGGCTCCTGCGATAATGGTATACAGTTCTTTTTTCTGCTCTGCTTTTCTCTCCCGCTTCTGTGCGGTATTCTGACGCTGCTCCTTTTTCTCTACAACCTGTACTCCGACCTCAATGCCTGCACAGATTTCCTGTATCTCATTTAATAAGGCATCCGGATTCTTTGCACTGACACGAAGCTGTTTTGTTGCAAACGTAATGGTCGCATCGGATACCTCCTCTAACTGGTTAATCCGGCTCTCCATCTTTGCGGCACAGTTGGCACAACCCAGATTTTCAATGGTATAAACCTTTGTCTTGTGGTCTGCCGGAATATTCTCTGCAACGTGGTGATGCTCATGGTGGTCATGCTCGTGATGGTCATGCTCGTGGTCATGTCCGCAGCAACAGTCGCCATCGTGGTGATGATGATGTTCATGTTCATGTTCATGATGCTCATGTAATTCTTTATACATAAGATTGACTCCTCTCTTTTATCTTATTGTCCGTTATTTTATCATCTGTTCATTTGAACATTTATTCATATATTCATCCTTATCATATTCTCATTATTTCCATTTGTCAACTACTTTTATTTAAATATTCCTCCCTCGCCCCGGTTACAGCATTGGCGATCAGGATTTATTGCCTTCTTCCATGCGGTGCATAATATGCTTTAATGCTTCTTCAAAAATATCTACTACATGCTGGTCATCCAGAGAATAGTATACATTTTTCCCCTCTCTCCGGGACTTTACCTGTCCTTCAAGCTTTAACAGCTTTAACTGATGAGACACCAGCGACTGGGAAATCCCAAGTGCCGCCGCAATGTCATTGACGCACATTTCCCGCTTGGATAACGCAAAGATCATCCGCACCCGGTTTTCTTCACTGACCGATTTAAAAAAAGATGCCAGCTTCGTCACATACACATCCGGTATCATCTCGTTTTTTACGCATATTACGGCTTCTTCATTATAATTTAATTGAGTATCTTCTGCTTTTTTCACGAATCACACCTCTTGAATTTAGTATAAAGGAATTGCTCTTCTTTTGTCAATCAATAACACTATTTCGCGGGTAAAAGCAAGGGATATGCAAAAGTAACTTACAACACAGCCACTATATGCTATAATGAGGGCAGATATCCGCCTTAGGCGGCATTTATATGATCCGATAAAATCCATGATGGGGGACTGTGCATACACTATGAGAATTACAATTACACATTTTTTAAAAGCCCTTGGAATTGCTCTGGTCTTTATCTTGGCAGGAATCCTGAGCCATCTTCCATGGCAGAACGAATTCTTACAGACTTTTTGCAAATTAACCGGCAATGTACTGATGCTGGCGCTTTTGATCGAATGGCTGGTCCGCATATATTCCGGTGTCATACAAAAAGCGATCCGAAAATACCTGTTAGCGACCGCTTTGCTCACCATCTACTGGTATGTGATCAAAATTATCAAATGGTATTTTGTAGACAATGAAACTGTTTCAAGATATTTTTGGTATTCCTACTATGTTGCGATTGTCCTTCTTCCGCTTTTTGCCCTGTTTACGGCAATCTGCGTTGCAAAAAGTGATAACTACGCACTTCCACAGCCGCTAAAGCTGCTGTTTGTTCCCGCAGTACTGCTGATTTTGCTGGTGCTTACCAATGACTGGCACCAGACCGTATTCGCTTTTCGTCCGGATTTTGTCAACTGTGAAAGTGAGTATAGCTATCAGCTCGTCTATTATCTGATCTTTATATGGGATGTTCTGCTGGCACTTCCGGCACTTGCCATCCTCTACAAACACTGTAAGATTCCCAACAGCAAACGGCGTATCCTGCTGCCGTTTTTATTTGTAGTGCTTGCCATTCTCTACTGTATCGGATATCTGTTCCTATCCGGCACCTTTTTTTACCGCTGCATGGATCTGACCACCGTATTCTGTGCATTGGTTTATGGCATCTGGAACAGTTGTGCCGATACCGGCCTGATCCATACCAACTCGAAATATGCCGATTTATTCAAGCTCTCCAACATTGACACACTGATCACCGATCAGGATTGTCATATCGTCTATGCTTCCCAAAATGTAAAAGAGATAGACCGCGACAGTCTGTTACAGGCAAAGGATGAAAGCATAACTCGTTCCGGTCATAAGCGTTTACGCAGTACCAAAATACGCAATGGTTACATCTACTGGATCGAAGATATCCGTGAGATCCACTCCCTTTTAGAACAGCTTCAGGAGGATAAAGAACTGCTGCATGGGAAAGAAGCATTGTTAAAAGCTGATATCGAGGTCAAAAAAAAGACTGCTGCAGTAGAAAAGAAATTGGAGTTATATTCTAAGATCTATGATGGGATCACTCCCCAATTTTCTTCGATCGATACGCTCTTGCATGAGATCACACCGCAAAATGCCGAACTCTCCCTGAAAAAAATCTGTTTTTTAAGTGCCTATATCAAAAGAAGAAGCAACTTACTGCTCCTCCTTGAGGAGAATAAGACCTTAAAGCTGCGTGAGCTTTCGCTCTGTCTGAAAGAGACTTTGAACTATACCTCCCTTTTTCAGGTTGAATACCGCTTAAATGTAGAGGATGACGGCTATGCCGGCGTCACCTCCCTGATCGCTGCCTATGACTGGTTTGAAAACTGTATAGAACCTCTGATCGATCACTTATCCGTATTATATGTCAAGCTGTCACAAGATGAAGAAGCCATACTGCTCAACCTCCTTGCCCAGACAGATGATGAGGTAAAAACCTATCACAATACCTTTTTAAAAGGAGGTGAGGCATCATGATGTTTCTTTCACTTCTGGGTATGCTTACCGGTATTCTGTTCAGTATCGTTCTTATGTTTTTTGTTCACTCTAAAAATGAACGGCATTGGAAGAGTATCCTCCATATCCTTTGGATCTTTGCAGAAACCATAATATTAACCGAAATGCTGCTGCTAAATGATAACACCACACCATCTTTCCGCCAAAAATCCCTCTGTCTTGGGATTTCCGTCGGAATTCTGATCACCGATGCCCTTTTACTATTTGCGGCACAGAAAAAATATAACCATCGGATATCGAAAATTTCCATTAAAGAAGGAACTGACAAACTTCCGCTTGGTCTGTGCTTTTATTACAGTAATGGGATGCCGATACTGATCAACACGCAGATGAATGATCTCGCCGTTGCTCTGACCGGACAGCCGATACGCAACGCAAATACTTTTTGTAATGAGGTAAATGACCAGACACTTCTGATCGGGGACAAGTATTTTTCTTTCCGATCAGAACCGATACACTTTAAGGGTGAAGATATCCTCCGACTGTCCGCAGTGGATATTACACAGTTACATCGATTATATTTAGATTTAGACCATGAAAATGAACAGCTCAAAGAACTGAATGAACATCTGCTTGCATACAGCAGAAATGTAGATATTCTGACCCGTGATGAAGAAATCCTCAAAACAAAGATCGACATTCACGATAAAATGGGCAGAATCCTTTTAGAGACCAAAATATTCCTTGAAAACGGTGCGTCTGATTTTGACCATATGATCCGACAATGGAAGCAGACCATTCAGACTTTTAAAAGCGGCAGCGAACCGGAACCTTCCGGCAGCCCTATCGATAACCTGATGCAGATCGCAGCATCGATGAACCTCAACGTTACTCTCCACGGCACACTTACGGACTGCCCGGTATTTGTTGACGCCATCAAAGAATGCATCACGAATGCCGTCCGCCATGCACAGGCTACGGAACTCTCCGTTACTGCCGCCGCAGACAGCATTGCTATCTCTAACAATGGAATCGCCCCGGCTGAAACCATCGTAGAGAGTGGCGGATTAAAAAACCTTCGTGAAAACGTCGAGCGCAATGGTGGAACGATGTGGATCACGACTGCTCCGGTATTTACGCTTCACATCCGTTTATAAAAATTTTTTTAAAAACTGTCCATATGGTTAGTGACAAAATTCCCTGAAAACGATATGATAGCGGCAGGAAGTGATGAAATGGTTCGAATTTTAATTGTAGATGACCAGATCCTGGTACAGAATTATTTTAAAAATATTATAGAAGAAAATGAAGATTACCGTCTTGCCGGCATCATAGACAATGCCGCTCTTGCAGATATGTACTGTGCCGCCGACAAAGTCGATTTAATTCTGATGGATGTCTGTACCGCCGATGGTCAGAGCGGTCTGAAAGCATCTGAAAAAATAAAAAAGGCATATCCAAAAGTCAAGATCATTATCGTTACCTCCATGCCGGAGGTCAGCTTTATCGAAAAGGCAAAAGCTGCCGGATGTGACAGCTTCTGGTATAAGGTCGCACCAAAAAAAGAATTAGAGCACATCATCGCAAGCACGGTCGCAGGAGAACGCATTTATCCCTTTGAAAAACCAAATGTGCAGATCGGCAATGCCGCCAGTGCGGATTTTACCGATAAGGAACTGATCATCTTGCGGGAACTTATTGAAGGGAACAGCCAGGGTGAAATTGCAGAAAAATATGATATTACACGTTCTGCCGTCAAATACCATATCCACAACATGCTGCAAAAGACCGGATACGATTCTTATGTAAAATTAGTCATTGATGTCGTCGATAAGCGGTTGATCATTCCAAATTATTAGAATTTTTTTCCAAAAACTGTCCATTGGATTAGGGCGGTTTTTTTTCATCCTTGTTATAATGACCATGGATAACTATTATCCTGTTTGACATAGAACATTATACAAGGAGGAAATCAAATGACAAGATCCAAAAAGATTCTATCAATTCTTATGTCACTTGTAATGATCGTACTGTCTATTCCTGCATTTTCCTTAACGGCACATGCAGAGGACACTACCACCATTACACATCTGGACCTTACCTATGACACGGGTAAGATTGTCCTAAACACGGCTTACACGGAAGGCGAAGTACAAAAGCTGCTCCGTGTATCAGAGAACATGGCAACCCGGACCGAAGGTACTGATATAGGCAATCGCTGGCTAAACTATAAGAACGGCAGTGATCTCTTCGGTATCGGTGATGGTTCCAATCCGGTCTCTGCATCCCGCGAATATTACATCGAGTATGACTTATACGTAACAAGCGGCTATGACTGGATGGATTCTATCAAAACTCTTAACTCAGGCGAAACCGTGAGTCTCTCTTCTCTGTCCGGCCTTACCGTCAATGTGAATGACACTCCCTGCACCGATGCACTGATCAAATATAACCCTTACTATAACATGGCAAGCGTTTACATTCCGGTTGGAAACGGCAAGGATATCCCTGTCATCAAATCACTTGCGATCGACCAGACTCCTTTTTCCCTGAAGTGTGGCGAAACAGCAGATCTGACTGCTACGATCACAGGTACCGCCACAGACTTATCCTATAGCTGGTCGCTCAGCGGTAACAGCAGTACCAATACCACCATCTCTTCCGATGGTAAGTTACAGATCGCAGCCGATGAGACAGCCGAGAGTATCACCGTTACGGTCACCTCGAACTTTGACAGCACCAGATCCGACAGCATTACCGTCACTGTCACACAGGAAGCGCCTACCATCTCTAAGATGGAATTCGACCGACCGGCTGCTAAGGTTTATGTCGGCAGCAGTACCCGCTATTCCGTAAAAGTAGAAGGCACACAGACCAATAAGAGCCTGACCTGGTCCGTCAGCGGCAATACCAGCTCTGATACTAAGATTACTTATACCGGTTCTGACTCCTATTCCTCTTACGTCAACGGTTATGCATCCCTTACCATCGGCACCGATGAGACTGCCCCTACTGTCACTCTGAGAGCGACCAGTGTAGCAGATCCTGCAAAATATGTAGAATATGTCATTACGATCTTACAGACGGAGCGGATCACGGAATTAGCTTTGAACTATGATGCAGATGCGATTTATCTGAATAATTCCTATACAGAGGGAGAAGTCGAGACACAGATACAAAACAACATTTCCACTTCCACTACAGGAGTCTCTTTGGATAAGAATAACTGCAATCTGTTCTTTACAGATTCTACAACTCATAGCGGTTATCGCGGCATTGGTGACGGATCTGATCTCATTACGGCAGGCCGTCAATATCTTCTCGTCTACTGCTTAAAAGTATCTTCTCCCGTTGACTGGACGAACGAGATCAAAGCCCTGACAGAGGATACGGACATCTCCTCACTGACTTCTATGACGCTCACTGTGAATGGGGCTCCATGTAATACTGCCACATTATACTATTACAGTAGTAATACCTTAAGAGTGATCATCCCATTTGGGTTAGGCCAGTGTGTACATACTTATGATTATACTTCTAATGAAGACGGTACCCATACCTATCACTGTACAAAGGCGGATGATTCCACCGGAGCAGAGGCTTGTACTTATGTGGACGGAATTTGCAGCAAATGTCACTATCATGCTCACAACTATACTTCTGCAATTACCACACAGCCGACCTGTAATGCTGAGGGGGTAAAGACTTATACCTGTTCTATTTGCAGCCACTCCTATACCGAGAAGATCGCAAAGCTCTCTCACCGTTACTCCTCTGCAATTACCACGCAGCCGACCTGTAACGCTGAGGGTGTGAAAACTTATACCTGCTCTCTTTGCAGACACTCCTATACCGAGAAGATTGCAAAACTGCCACACAGTTATAAAACAGTTGTCACAAAAGCTACGGAAAAGGCAGACGGAACGATCGCAAACACCTGTGAAAAATGTAAATACACTGCTTCTAAGACTACGATCCCGAAGATTACCAACGTACAGATGACAAAGAGGGATCTTGTATACAATGGCAAGAAGCAGACACCGGCGATCACGGTAACAGACAGGACAGGAAAAGTGTTAAAGAATGGCACGGATTATAAGGTAACCTATCCGAAGAACCGGAAGAACGTCGGAGTCTATACTGCAAAGGTTACGTTTAAAGGCAACTATACGGGAACAAAATCCTTAACATTCCGGATCGATCCAAAAGCTGCTTCCCTGAAAAAATTAAAAGCACAGAAAAAGGGCTTTCAGGTAACCTGGAAAAAACAGACTTCACAGACAACAGGCTATGAAGTTCAGTACAGCACAAAGAAGAACTTTAAGAAAGGTACAAAGACGATAACGGTTAAGAAGAATTCCAAGACTTCCGCAACCGTATCCAAACTTTCCGCAAAGAAAAAATACTATGTCCGTATCCGTACCTATAAGACGGTAAAGGTTAACGGAAAGAATACGAAACTGTACTCCGACTGGAGTTCTGTTAAGAATGTTAAAACGAAGAAATAGTCATTTATAATATTTACAAAAACAAAATAATCCCCCATCTAATTTCTAAAATAGAAAAAGATGGGGGATTGCTTTAGTTCTTCTCTAGCAATTTCCCAGGACAATATTTATTAATTTTTTATTTAACATTAAGGTTCGATTCCACGGATTCAGGATAATTCCGCTGATTTCTTCTACTTCTAAGGCAGATGTAAACAAATGTCCCATATCCGTTAAAAAGGTAGACATCACTCCTTCGCTGCCCCGCATTTCTTCCTCGAAACCGGTAAATGCTACCCACCAGTTCTCTCCGTCCTCTGTCCGGACTGCCTGTACCTGCAGTCCCCTGTCTCCCACCGGAGGCTCCACGGCTATGATGACCTGTCCGTTTTCGTTCATGCGTCTGCGTATGACTGTCAGGGTATGTGCCAGCATTTCCTGCGACGGTTCCTGCTGAAGTGCCGCAATTGCTTCTTCTATCTGTTCGTTTCCACGCAGACCTTCGTCTACGTTCTGATTCTCTTGATCGCTCATGTTTTTCCTCGTTATCCTTTTATTTTTCGTTGTTTCTGTATTTTAGGTATTCTATGCATTTTTCCATCCAGACCATATGGTACCAGGTTTCAAACTTGTATCCACATTGATGAAATGTGCCAACCATCTGATATCCTAAACGCTCATGGAACCGCACACTGTCTTTTGTCAGATGTTCATCCTCCTGCTTGGGATATGCAATGCAGGCATATGCTAGAACACCAATTCCATTCCCACATAGAACTGACCTGCCATATCGCCAAGTTCTTCCCGCAGGATTCGGTAACCTCTTTCTTTCGAACAATGCCCGGTATAAATACGCTCAATCCCTGTCTCTTTAATTAATTTTGCAAGCTCCCGGATTTCTGCCTCCGGATGCTTAAAGATATGGAATCCTCCGATCAATGCTGTGATTTTTTTATTCGGAAACGCGGCTTTGACTTCATGAATAATATTCACAACGCCTCCATGGGAACAACTGTTGAAGATTACCAATCCGCCATCTGTATCCAGCACAAGACTCTGCTCGTGACAAAAATTATCCGGTTTCCATCCCAGCTTTGTCTTTTGGTACATCATCTCTTTTTTTCCGATCTGCTCTAAATGCGGCGTGGAATGTGGCACTAAATAAATCCCCTCCGCAACCGTATAAATGCCGGAAACATATTCAATCCTGTCCCGATATTTCTTTGTGATCCCTTTTGGAATTCCAATATATTTTCGGATAAACCCTTTCTTAAAGTAGCAGTTTTCACCGCATCCTTCCTGCAAGTAAAACGTTGCCTTACGATTGATCTCCAAGAATTTTTCCATGCCGTTTGCATGGTCATAATGTGCATGGGATAACACTGCAAAATCAATGTCTTTTAAATCTATATTTAATTTTTCTGCATTTTCGGCAAACAGATTGGATGCCCCGGTATCTAACAACAGCTTCTTTCCATTTTGCTCTATGTAAGCACAAAATCCCCACTCGCCGGGAATTCCTGCGTGTTCAATATTGTCTACGACAATGGTTACTTTCATGGAGATGCTCCTTTCCTGTTCTTATTCTAGTTCGCACTTTTTATTGAAAAATTCTTCTTCTCTTTATTAGCAATATCCTTAAGATTTAAAAGAATAGACTTCACCAAATATCTTTTTAATTCCGTGCTCAAACCCACTGACATCATCAATATACAAAATTCTCAAATTTTGTATAGCGCGTGTTACTGATACATACAATAAATTTTTAACGCGGTTATATTTTTCAATATCAACTTTATCCCAATCGGTCTGCTCGCAATTATTAAAAAAATAATTGAAAAAGTCCCTGTTCGCTCCTCTTCCAAACGAATTTTCCATTATAATTATAACATTTTTAAACTCTAAACCTTTCGTACCATGGTATGTATGATAATGAACAATTCCTGTGGTTTCATTTAAAACATACTTATACCACAACTTATATTCTTCCATACTTACTGCAAGTATCTCTTCTATGATATTTTTAGCTTCTTCAATTTTATTATCCTGAAACTCTTGAAATAATTCTCTCAAAAGAAAATCCCGAAACTTAGCAAGTGATATCTCTTCTACATCAAAAGCTTGATCAACAACCCTTTTAAAGTCTCCCTTAGAATCTTTTTCATACAACCCAGCAATACTTTCTAGTATTTCCTTTAATGTCTCGCCATTTATTTCTTTTAGCATCGCTACTAACTCTCTTAATTGTTGAATATTCATATCCTTGCAAACTGATATTGGTAGTATCTCTTTTAACAAACTTTTTTCATCTTCTATGTTGACCAAAAATCGTAAGATATTAAATAAACATCTAGGAACATTTCCTAATTTTGATAAATCTTTACTCAACAATTCTGTATTCAATTGATTATATCGTACCCCACTGTATGTAGAAGTATGACTAAACAAATCATAAATATTTCTAAAACCACTATATTCTGCTACCGTCTTATTTGTTAACATAAAGCAATTTAGAGGATTTTCTTTTGATATTTCCCATTCTTTGACATATTGATTCACAAATTCTTTAACATTTTCAGCCTTCCCCGTATAGAATTTTACGGTTCCACCCTCACAATCTTCAAAAATAGATCTTTGTGTGATTCTGTCATTTCTAATATTATTTGCTACATCTATTATCTCTTTAGTGGACCTTCTATTAAACTCTTTATCTATTTCCTTTAAATGTTTATGGAGTAACGTAATTTTATTTCCTACTCCTGTCGCATAAATATTTTGCACAGAGTCCCCATAATATCCAACAAAAATTTTATGGCTTATTGTTTTTGAATACTCCTGTAATACATTCATAATTTTTATAACATTCTCATTTGTATCCTGATATTCATCAATAAAGATGTATGGATACTTATCAATTATCATTTGTTTTAATACATCATATCTACTTATAATTATAAATGCATATTCTAATAAAGTATCGTGACTTATCCTCATGCGATACAATTGATCCGTATTATGTAATGCATCATATTCTAGCCGTCTATAGTGTCTCTCCTCAAACTTTATTTTTCCCATACAAGTTATATATCTATCTTCGTCCACAAACACTTTCATCATTTTCTTAAAATTTCCAATATGATTTGTCATATAGAAAAAATCTTTCAAGTATGGCTTTAATAGTGTTTGTAACTCTTCTTTTGTACTACCATAATTGTCATAATAAACGTCTTTACATGATAACATTACTTCTTTAAAAGCGCATTTCTCTTTATTGTTTAACTTCCGAAATTCTTCAAACTCTTTTTTCGTATTTATATCATTTTGAATCCCTTGAATTTTTATAGCTAAATTTTCGATATGTATTTTTATCAATTCATTCTGATAATTTTTTATCAATTCCCATATTCTTTCATGGATTGTTGAAACCAAAATTATATCTGTATTCCCCAATCTACTCTTTATCTCATTTGTTGCAACATTTGTATATGTAATACAAAGAACCCTTTGATTCCGATATCTTAACTCATTTCCATATTCATGAATCACATATTTTAAACATTCTTTAAGTGCATATGTTTTACCTGCACCTGCACCTGAATTAAAAATAATACTTTCTTGATGATTAATACATTGGTAAAGTTCCTCCTGGATTTCCCTTTCCCTCTGGCTATTCTCTTTTGATATTTTTTTCAAACTCATTTTATACTCTCTCCTCTAATTTCTTTGCCAACATATTGAATCCTTTTTGTATATACTTCGGTAATTCAGGGATCTCCTTGTCTGTTGTTAGGATTCTATACAATAACTCGTTAGCAAAATCACTTTTCGATTTTTCCAACTTACACTGCCATTTATAGGAATTTTTTCTGTTGTTTTTGTATTCTTCATTTCCAACAATATCCTTATAAATATTTCTTCTTAATTTTTTTAAAGTTGCATTCAAAATATCATTGTTATAATTGGTTAATATATAAGCTTCTTCAAAGCTAGTTGCATAATAATATGATATTTTCCCTTGATAGACTACAATTATATTATCTTCTTCTATATACTCCTTTAATTCCTCAATGTTATCATTATTATCATTAAAATACTTTAATGTTTCATTTGTAGTTGTCCTATTTTTCAAACTCCCAATCTGTTGAAATCCATTTCTTTTATCTTCACTGTCTTCCCCTTTTTCCCACTTTTCACGCTTAATGTCTAGATCAGTAATAATTAATACCGGAATCCTTAACTCTTGTAGTAATTTCCGATATACTAATGCATGTGCCCCATTAATATTAAAAATAGAAATATAGTATTTATTTAAATTCTCATCTGCCTCAAGGTAATATGGAAGTAATGTATATTCTGTTAATCCTTCCACCAAAATCACTGCATCTGAAAAAAATAATTCTGACACCTTATACTTAATATGTTTCTTTAAAAACCTCAATTCGTCTTCACCATTTTTACCATCAGGTACAATTTTTTCATCATTTAAATTTATGACATTTGTATAGTTATTTAGGACTGTCATATAATTAATATTATTGAATGTGTTTCCACTATGAATTTTACTATTTAAAACATGTGGTGAATGCGTTGTTATTATCAATTGACTATTAACATTCTTATGTTTAATTTCTAATAAAGCAATAATTGCATCATTAATATTTTTAATAAATAATTCCTGCATCTGTGGATGCATAAATGTTTCCGGCTCCTCTATGGAAATCAGATTAATTTTACTATTAAATGAATCATCTGGATATCGCTCCATATATTCCATTAATTCAGCAATAATCATCATTAAATTTGTATATCCTAGTCCAAACTGATTCTCCGGAATACTTATATCTTTTTCCACATACTCATACTTCACAAGATCATCCAGAAATTTTTGAAATGACAAATCCGCTCTTAATTGTACTTTCATTTTATCATCTGAAACTATTTTCTTTAAGGTTGTATTTATAGGTTTTGTATGTTTCCCCTCAATACTGTTTGATAACTTTCTATTTATTTTTATGATCTCTTCTTCTAAAGTCTTCTCTCCTTTATTTAATAATACATTATATCTATACTTTACAATTTTATTAAATGCTTTGGATAAACACCTATCTCCCTCCACATTATTAGCCTTTATCGGACGTAATTCTATTAACTCCTTAAGTTTGAAATCTACTTGTTGATTGTTCTTATTATAATAATTTACTACATAGGGCGTCTTATCTAATAATTCTAAAAATTTATTAAACAACAAATCCGTTTGATACTTTTGGGCAAAGAGATTTCGTATCTCTTTTTTCAGTTCCTCTGTCTCTTTTACCTCATACTTAATTCTAATATCTACCTTCCCTTTTCTAACATCCTCTAATAACATAAGTGGAATAATATTTGTAACCAAATCATTATTTCCTTTATCAAGTCCTATTTCTACTATAAACTCCATACAAGGTAATTCGACCTTAGCTAGTTCCTCATCCTCTGATAAATATGTAGATAACAATTTTCTTAAATATATAAAATTGAAATCTGCTGCCTTAAATGATCTCTCCCTATTTATCAGTTTATCTAAAACTTCAATTACCGTGGTTTTTCCCACGTTATTTTTTCCTACAATCAATGTAGTT
>ERZ779840.863-NODE-863-length-32030-cov-4.454605_pt1 | contig 32030 bp, 26 predicted proteins | sample MGYA00511561_ERZ779840 | MGnify/ENA primary metagenome ERZ779840 (study PRJEB29588, sample SAMEA2162036) | human gut metagenome | biome: human gut; feature: human-associated habitat; material: faeces | place: Denmark | collected 2008/2010 ...
TGAATTACATAGTCTGCAACCTTTTGGGGTTCTTGCAATACTCTATAATCATCAATTATTCCACAGATTTTTGAATCAATATTATATATACTCTTTTCGATAATATCTATGTAATCCAATCTAACTCCTCCCTAGAAATAATACTTCATCTATTCTTTTCCGTACTCAACCGAATCTTCCGCAACCTTCATCACCTTATACTCTGGCTCATATTGATAAATCTTTGCAGAATTATCTACTTCATTTCCTATATCTTCTGTTATGGAATACTCCTCAAAATTCTCCACCTGTTCCATAACTTTATTGAATACTTCCGGACTATACTGTGGTGGATAACCATTCTTCACCAAGCAGATTTTTATATCAAGTTTTAATTGGTTACGAACATTCTGATTATTGAGCCAATCAGCAAATGAGGATTTTGTATCAATAATATCCTTTATCTTCTTAGCTAATGCTTTACATTTATCATTGACTGCAACACCATCTACCTCTTTATCTGTTCCGTACTCAAAGTTATATTGGTCACGCAGTGAAATCAAAATATCATAGAATGCTTTTTCTTCAAAGGTTAAACCGATTTTACGAAAACTTTCTCTGTTTTCGTTCATTTGACGAAGAATAGCTAAAACCTGTTCCGTGGCAATCTTAATAATATCCTCAGAAGCCTTTTCCTGTGCTTCACCAGCTTCTTCAGCAGTAAGATGTTTACGTCTTTCATGATATTCTGCAATCGTCTTTTCCAACATTTCCTGAAATGATTTTGCAGCTAACTGATTAACTTTTCCATATTCCTTAATTTGTTTACGGAGCATTTTCACAAGAAGTTCCAATTTAGTTGCCGGCATTTTGACATCAGATAATTTTTCAAAATATTCCGGAGAAAAAATATCTTCTTCCTCTCCGCTTTCAAGAACACTTTCCACCTGATTATATTTTAATGCTTCTTCAACCATCTTTGAAACTGCACGATTCATCGTATCAGTGTCTACTTCACTTGTTCCGCTCATCTTACGAACAAAACCTGCTATAGCCATAAAGCATTGTGCAAGTGCAGATTCTTCTTCCCCAAGATAACCGGAAGGCTGACAAATATCAAAAGCTGCCCTCATTCGTTTTACTGTCTTTAAAAAGTAGGTTTTGAAGGAAACTTTCTGAACACCATTATTTCCTTCCGACTGTAATTCTTCTGTTGATACAAATACATATTCTGCTGCTTTTGCAAGAAATCTATATCGTTCTATCGGATCACATTCCAGATTTAAAAATGGTGATAAATCATAACCTGTGAACATGTTTTTCAATACTTCAAGTTCTTCTCTAAACACTGATGTAGCCTGCTCTACATCATCGGCTGTCGGTGCAACAGATGTATCTCCTCCATATACCTTCATGGCTTCACGCATATTATCACGGATTCCTATATAATCAATCACCATACCATATTCTTTCCCCGGATATTTTCTGTTTACACGGCTTATTGTCTGTATCAGCAAATGCTTTTTGAGAGGTTTATCATTATATAAATATGTAAGGCAAGGAACATCAAAGCCCGTAATCCACATATCTACAACAATGACAATACTGAAATTTGATTTTTCCTGTTTAAAAGCAGCATCCAATTCTTCTGAACGCTTATCATTTTTAACTCCGCCAAGATAATCATACATATCTTTTTCATCATTACTGCCAACACTGGATACCATTGCCATAAATGGCATTGGTTTCAATTCTTTCAGTTCCTCTTCTGTTACAGAAACCCCATCCGGTGATTTCTTTTCCTCAAACCATTCCGGGTATTTATCCTTAAACTTCTGTAATAATGCATAAGCAATCTTTCTATTAGAACATACAACCATTGCTTTTTGTATTCTATCCGGATCACCTGCACAAGACGCAACATAATGGTTGTGGATATCTGTAGCAAGACGCTCAAGTCTGGAAGGCTCACCAAGAATTATTTCCATAGAGCTCATTGCTTTCTTACTTGCTTCGATATCCTCATATGTTGCACCATCATCTGCACATTTTTTATAATAATTCTCAATTTCTTTTACTTTTTTATTATCAAGCAATACCTTTGCAATACGCGGATGATACTTAATGGAAACAGTAAGTCCATCTGCAACTGCCTGATCCATTGTATATCGATCAATTTCATCACCAAAGGTCTGATAAGTTTCCGCAATAGGCGTTCCGGTAAAACCAACGAAAGTAGCATGTGGAAATGCTTCCTTCAATACTTTTGCATATGGTTTTGACAACATAGCTTTCATATTTTCATCGGTGTCTTTACTGAATTGAATTTTTTTAGAATGTTCAAGCTGAGTTCTGTGGGCTTCGTCGGAAAAACATATAATATTTTGGCGGTCGTTGATAAGGCCGATTTTGTCATCTTCTCGGTCGCAAAATTTTTGTATGGTGCAAATATAGAAACCGCCGCTTTGTCTTGCTCCCAGTTCTTCTCTTAACTGAGCCCTGCTTTTAACAACAGATACTTCACCAAGATTTAAGAATTCTTTACTCTTGGTAAATAGCTTTGCGCCTTGCTTTTGCAGTTCATCTCTGTCAACAATTAATATAATTGTTGGTGAACCGATTTCCGGAATATCAGTACAACGAAGTGCAAGCTGACGTGCAAGAAAAGCCATCGTATATGTTTTTCCACATCCGGTTGCTCCAAAATATGTACCACCTTTACCACTCCTAGTAACAACAGAATGTGCCATAAATGTCCCTAATATTTTCTTCATACTTTTCTTTACTAAGAAACTTTTTTCTTTGTTCCATTACCATTTTATAAAGATTTTTTGAAGTATCATGTGGCATTCCATAAATTTTTTGCTTTACCAGCTTGCCAGTGAATGTATCAATAAGCTTAATATGCATTGCATATCCCTCACCATCTACAACCTTTTGTAATTTTTTAAGATTTTTGCTCAGATGAACATTATATGGTGCATCCATCCAGCCATTGTCACCAACTTTTATGATAAAGAAAATAATTCCTCTTAAGGAAAGTAATTTAACCTTTACCCCTTTTCCACCTTCAAATTGACTTATCTCTTTTGGAGTAGGTCTGTTCATCAATACACACACACTCACCCCACTGTCATTAATATCAACAATACAACCATCTGGGCGACCTTTCATTCCTTCTATAGGTTGTCCACAACAAATTTGTTCAAAATTCTTCATAATATCCACCTTTCTGCTTGCCATCAAGCGATTAAATCATTATTTATGTTCAATATGTTTTTGTGCAGTGGGTGCTCTATGTTTTTAAGCGCCCACCAAGTTTCCTATGATGCCATGTCCATGCCATCTAATTTTCCATTATCTTTTAGTGCCTTGAAGTATTCATTGAATACGCTTATCAACACTGGTATTACAATGGAATTGCCTGTGAGCTTATAAATCTCATTTGGTGTAAAATCTTTTAGCTTTTCTCTTTCTTCTTTTTTCAAACCCATAAGCAACATACATTCATTTGGTGTAAGCTTACGGATATTTGTCTCCTCAATTGCCTTTAAATCCACACCAACTTTAGCTAACCCCTTTTTAGAAACCTTGATGAACTTATCATCTGTTACATCTTTCTCAAAAATAAAGTTATCGTAATTGCGGCTTCCACTTCGTGTCGAAATTGTAAATGCCTTGTCGCACTTGTTAGGATTATGCACTCGAATAGGGTAAGATTTAACATCTCTCATTCCTCTTGAAATGAATCCTGCTTTTGCCTTTGGTGTGAGATTGAATTTTGTGGATGGATTTTTCTCCAACACATCACACAACTTTGTTTCAAGTGGGATTGGTGCTGGGTATGTGAAGCATGGGTCAAAGCCAAGAGTGCATAAAATATATACTCTTTCTCTATGTTGTGGCACCCCATAATCAGCAGCATCCAATTTTTTGTAATCCACATGATATCCTTCACTTTGAAGAAAAGCAATCAGCTTATCCAAGGTAGGCTTATGCTTTTTGTTTAAAATTGAAGCAACATTCTCCATGAAAATAAATTTTGGTTTTTGTTTCATTTTGGATAACACATCTCTTAAACTCCATACAATAGAAGAACTACTATCCTTTCCTTCCTCGAATCCCTTAGCTTTGCGATTGGCAATGCTAATATTTTGACAAGGGAAAGTGAAACTCAACAAATCACATGGATACTTGCTCCAATCCACCTTAGTAACATCACCAAGATTAACTAATGTTGGTCCATGCAATTCTTTATATGCTCTAATTGCCGCTTTATCGATTTCCGAATAACCAACACATAAAAATTGAATACCAAGTTGCTCTCCCACTTCTTTTAAAGCAAGACTTGTTGCTCCAAGACCTGCACATGTTTCAATGTAAGTTACTTTTGGTCTTTTTTTGCCTGGGAATGGGATAATCTTGTCATTACCTTTTTCCACACCCTGATAGCCATATGTAGATACATTTTCATTTCCTACTGCTTGTGCAAGTTCCACCTCACTTGCTATTGTTTTGTTTGCTCCAGCTTCTTTTGCTGGAAATTCAATAATATTTTCCATATTATTTTCCTCCTTTTTCTTTTACATGTTTGCAGGAGTGAAACTCCTGACATAACAGTCTTTGTTATGTATAAATAAGGATTCCATTGCTCCTTGGAGGATAAGAAGCAGGCTCCATGAAATCTTTTTGAAGTTGTCAAAGTCCATATTTTCCATTTATTTCTATGGAAAATCTCAAAAATCAAACAGACATTACATGATTTAAAATAAAAAAAGACATTACACTAGGAAAATGAAATTAGAATCCACAACTACAATAGAAAATATCCACTAAATATTTTCCATATGGTATGCGTATTCTTTTTTCAACAATGTCATAATAGCTTCTCTAGTAAACTATAGAATCTATATGACCTTCCTAATGTAATGTCTGTTAATTTTATTTTATGTAAAGGTCTTATCTCCTTTACATGTTTATCATATCATATTGGAATGCACTTGTCAATGAAGTTTTGTATATTTTTTACAATTTCTTTCAATAAAATCTTTTTATATTTATAAAATATTCACAAAAATAATTTTTATATTCATAAAAAACTTTTTCCATACCTTGTAGACAAAACTTTTTCTACGGCAAAAATGCTTCTAACCCTAGTAAAATCAATGGTTTGATGGATTTTTATGCTAATTTTAACCCCCAATTTTTGTATTTAATAACAAAGATTATTTTGGTTTAAACAAAATATGCTTCTAAGAAAGAAAAAGCTATTGCATCTTGGTATATATGCAGTATCTGTCTATGAAAAAATTTCTTAGCAGACCGTCACCTCTCCCCTACAGTTGCATCCTCTTTTTTCTTCTTAGCAGCATTTTTCTTTGGTAGTGCATTTTTTCAGAATAATCATATATGCAAACATCTACAATACATTAAGTAGTTAAAAAATGAGGGACTTTTCCTAATACGCAACTACTTGATATAAAAAATAATGATAAACAAGATTAATGGAGTAGAGAGACCTCGCCTTCACAATGAAAACTAAAAGTTTTCAAAGTTCCGCCTTCAGCACCAGGACAAGAAGGGAGCCTTAAGGCTCACCCTGCGGGCAACCTTCTTTGGTGCCTTGGTTCGCTCGGTCTCTCTTAAAAAAATCAATCAATACATGAAAAGCATTTTATTTTAGAAGTGCTGTTCTAACGAACAGGGGGCATCATCTGCCCCAAAATACAAAGGAGATGATAATACACCATGAAATATATACCACTAAAGCATGTCTATCCAAAAGACCGAAGAACCATGAGCATCCTTGCTAAATCTGGAGCAATGGATAGAGATACCTTCCACAAAATGGAGATTACAGACAATCGCATCAAGTCCTATCTTCATGCTGGCATGATAAGAGAAACCTCTGTTATAGATAAGAATGGAAATGGTTTTAAAACCTACTATGAATTGGATAATAAAGGCAAAGATTTTTGCAAGCAAGAGTGCCATATTAAACATTTTATCTCTAATGCCAATGCTTCTACACACAATGCAAAGGTATCAGAATACCTTGTAAACAATCTAAGCAAAAAGGAACTAGATACCTGTCTTTCAGAAAGAGAACTGCAGCCATTTATTGAGGACCGCTTGCAAGAGTACCTTGATAAGCAAGAACATGACCACTATCAGGAGCTTGTGGATGCTTTGCAAAACAACCAATTAAGTATGCCAGACATCATTTATAAGACTGAACTTGGCACTTGGGAAGCAATTGAAATAACAACAGATAGCTATGGCAATGAAGAGATAGAATCCAAAACAATGACTTGTGAACTACTCTCTGTAGAAGTCACATTTGTACACACATAAAAATAAAGGAGATGAAATACAAATGAAACACACAACACATATGCTAACAAATGAACAAAAAGAAGCTCTATTTTATAAGCACAAAGATTTAATCTCACTTGTACATACCTTAGGAGATATGGCATTGAGAAAGCAACTAAAGGTTCTCTACTGCATGTTACACCCAGATGCAGATATTGTAGATACCGAATTTTCTATTTCAGAATTGATTGTAAATGCTTTCTTGCTTCAGGTGCAAATTCAAAAACCGAGCAAGACACAAATGCTCTACCTTAGTAAATATCCCAGAAGCTACTTTTATAATAAGGAAACAACTGGTAATGTTCCTGCATTAAATTTTACCAATGCCAAAGTCTACAATCAGATTTTTAAGGTGGAATATATTATCCAGCATTTAATTCCTGATATGAAGCAAAGAAACCTTTTAATATCAGAGGATAATCTTCTATCCTATCTGTATTGGTCATCCTCTAATATTTTATTATCAGGCAACCAATACAACACCTTTGATTTTTATGAGAGCTTCAAGGATGTATGTGTGAAGCAAGGGATTGCCCTTGATTATGATTTCAAGAGAGATTATGAAATTGCTTCTTATGAAAAAGATGCTTACATCTGCAATCAACTAAAACAAGATATGCCCTTAGAACAATGCAAAGCCAAAATACAGCGTGATACAGAAAGAAACTCCTACACCTCTGACATTGAAAAAGGCAAATATTTTTATAATCTTAATAATTTTCATAAACAAGGATTTGTGATTGAAGAAATACTACCAGATACAATCAAGATTGCTTATTTTGATACAGGAAACAATATCAATGTGAAAAAGCTATACAAAAATCTTTCTTTCATATACCTAATGTTAAACAGATATTGCAAGTTTAAGGATTTGTTCTTAGAAGCTACTATTTATGTATGGGACAAGGATAGAGCATCCCACCTTGCAAAAGAAGAAAACATTGAGGCCTATGATTTTTACAATCAGGAAATGTCTGGTTACAGCAAGAAAATCAATGCCATGAAAAATGTAGGACTGCTCCCTCAACATTGGGAAAACATTAATACAACCTATATAAGCCTTGATATATTTGATAAATACAACTTAAGACCTCAAAGCTAAAGCATAAAATAAAATCTCTTGTTCACAAAATAACATAATCAAGCACTAAGATTTTATTTCATGCACACCATATTTTATTTTACACATACCAAATTTTATAATATGCCATTTAATAAAATAAGATGGCATTTTACATAGATGAGAAAAGAAAGGAATTGAAAACCTATGAAAAATACTAAAACATTAGAATTAACAGATTTAGGAGCCATGCTCCTATCCATCTGTTCCAACCTTAACAGACCAATCAGAAAAAGCCAATTAAAAGCTTTTGTTACAGAGCTTTTTGAATGCAACACAAACAAGCAGGTAGATTTTGCTATCCTTACCCTAATTGAAGAAAAGCAACTGGTAGAGTACAAGCACTTTATTGTCACACCAGATTTCTATGCCACATGGGATAAAAATATTACTGCACAGGATGAAGGCATTATCAAGTATCTGCTTTCCTTAAAAGAGGAAGCAAAGCATGATATTTTCTTTAATGTATTTGCACCAGAACCACTTACACCATCTACCTTCTTTAAATATATAAATATGGTCTACCCTGCATTACTACATAGAGAAAATACTGCTCTTGCCTATATGAATTATTTAGACAGTGTCCTTGCCTATGGTTTAAATAACAGCTTCTATGCAGAAAAAAATGATTACCCTGCTAACCATTGGTTCAGCACTTTCTTTGATAACCCTGATTGCAGATTGATTATCAAGAACATTGACCTACATAAAAATCATGTTGACTTATCTGTTATCCTCTTGCCTGGCAAGACAAGAAATTATTCTATGGCAAAGGAGCAATTGCAGGAATTGGAAGAACATATAAAAAATTATTTTGAACCACATATGATTATCCATACCAAGAGCAAACCTCTCTCCATGCTCACAGGAGACACTAGAAGAAAACATTCAGGAGGAAAATAACTTATGTCTTATGCACAAAAGAAAAATATTGAAAGAATACAAGCCATTCCAGATGCTTTTCCTTTACAATGTTATCTGCCTTACAATGCAATAGATGAGCCACCCATTATGGTTGGCATGGATTCTGGAGTAACCAACAATGCCTTTGCAGCTCTTGAACTAATCCAGTTGAATGGTGTAACCATAGATTTCAAATATAGCAATGCCTACTACTTTGAAAATGACCTTGCACTCTTATGTAACCAGATGGACAAGCAGATATTTCTTACCCAGCAGTACTTTAACCTCTTCTCCCACAAGAAGGTTAAATGTCTGACCTTTGAAGTGCTTCCAGTCACATCTACAAAAGGTCAGACGCTCCAAGGGGTGCTTGCAGCTCAGACAACAACAAACATGATCACACTCATGGCCTATCAGCTGCAGCACCCTTACAAACCAGTTCCCCCCCGTGCAATCAAATATTGTTTGACCGGGAATGGAAGTGCAAACAAAGATGATATTTGTGAAGCTGCTTTCTCATGGACCCATGATGAAAGACTTCTTTACAACAATCATATGGCAGATGCCTTTGCCTGTGCATTTTACAGCTTCTTTCAAAAAATGAAGAAGGACTGCCCTGCCCACAATATTCCTATCCCAGATAAGTATGCAAGAATGGATTGGAATTTTAAGAAGGCATAATACAGAGAACCTGCCACTGGCAGCTTCTCTTCTTGCATACTTTGGCATCAAAAAACTACACCTATCCATTAAAATAAGTGTAGTCAGACTTTAGAGTTCTCTAAATCGAGAACTCTTTTTTATAAATTATGTTTATTTAAGCAACCCATTCTGTAATGTAAACATAATTTTCATCACTTCCAGTAACTTCTATATAATATAATCTTTTGGGATTTCCTGTTCCATCTCCATAATTATACCTTGCCATTGCATTTGAAATGTAATCAGCATTCAATTCATCTTTACTTAATGGAATCCATCCAGTTCCCCATGATGCTTCAGCTTTAATACTAGGGTCCCATTGCATACCTTGAGCTTCTACTTGTGAACGATAATAAGCAATAGCTTCTTCTGGTGTATATTTATTGCTTGTAGTTGGTTGTTCTTGTGCTACTGGTTCACTATTTGCAGGTTGCTCTTCTTTTGATGTATTAGAGGTATTATTGTTGCTTGTGTTATTGTTTGTATTAGCACTCTCATTTTTTGAACTAGATGTTTCTTTCTTAGTGGTTTCAGATGATGCATTATTATTCTTAGTTGATGTTTCTTTTTTAGTAGAAGTATTTTTTGTAGTTGCTTCTTCTGTTTCTTCAACATATTTTGCATCATTAATATCTGATGTTTTTAGCAAGAAAGAATTTTTATCAAAAGTGACATAGCTCCAATTGTCATCACTTGTAACAACCTTAATATCAATATTTTCTTTTGTATAACCACATAATTTTTCATTAGTATAATAAAGATTTACACTTTTGGTAAGTGTATAAGTATGTCCATCAGGTTTTAACAAATTCATATCATAAGTTGTTTCTGATGGTTCTACCCCATCTTGAAGAAAATAAGTATCATATTCTGTATATGTTGGTTCACTATTTTCTGTTGACTCTACTTGTTCAGTTTCAATTACTTCTTTTGAGATAGATTCAGTATTCTCTGCACTATTTATTTTATCATTTTCTTTTGTGTTTCCACATCCAAGCATCGACATAGAAACGCATAAAATCATTATTAGTGTTAATAATTTTCTATTTTTCAAACTTAATTTCTCCTTTCAATTTTATTATAGAAACTAAATAACCTTCCAAAAATAAGAAGGTTATTCAGTTTTATTCAGCTTGGTATAAATCTTTGTAATAAATTACAAAGTAATAGTTTTCACCATCCTCACCATTTTCTTCAATGTAGAATTTTGTATAATCGCTCAAATGCAAATCAGGATACAAATAAGTATCTATAACCGAAGTAGGGATTGTTTCTGTTTTGCTTACACTAAATTCAGCTTTTTGCATATCATCTGTAGGTGCATCCAAAAGTTCATATGACATATCTTTATTTGAAAATCTTTCCTGGATTGCTTTTAACACTTCATCTTGTGTAAGTACAGCATCTATGCTTATTGGTACATCATCCTGATTTACATACAAATAATCATAGTCAGTTCCACTTACCGGGTTTTCAAATCTATACCAAGCTGTATTAATTCCATGCTCTGTAAGGTCAATTGTAGCGCCTTCCTTTACATATCCTACGCGAATACCTTCTTCCGAATAAACTGGTACTTCTTTTGTAGCCTTAAAGCTTTGAACAATATGCTTATCTGTAAAACCATATTTTTCGTTGAGGTCTCCTGTATTTGCCTCAAATTCCATATCACTTAAAATATATTCAGGAATAGAATCAGAATCATCAAATTCAATAATATCATTTTCTAAATTAATTGTGTCCTCAGTCTCCACTTCTGCCTGGTCCTCTTCTTGTGACACTGTATTCTCCACAGCAGTCTGCTCCTCTGCTGTCTCCTTCTGGTCTCCACATCCTGTAAGTGAAGTCATTGACATTGTCATAGTCAATGCAAGTGTTAAAAATAAAGCTTTTCTTTTCATGTTAATCTCCTTGTCATAAATGTATTTTGTTATCAATTAAGAGAACTCTTTTTTGCAATTATTCACAATCCCACTCTGTAACATAAACATAGTTTTCATCACTACCTGTAACTTCAATATAATATGTTCTAAATGGAATTCCGTCTCCACTACCCATATTATAACTTGCCATATCATTTGCAACATAAGAAGCATTTAATTCATCTTTACTTAATGGAATCCAACCAGTACCCCAAGAAGCAAATTCTTTAATACTAGGGTCCCATTTCATACCTTGGGCTTCTACTTGTGAACGATAATAAGCAATGGCTTCTTCTGGTGTATATTTATCACTTGTTGCTGGTTCTTCTGGCTGCTCCTCAACTACTGGCTGGCTATTAGTAGGCTGCTCCTCTTTTGGGGTATTGCTACTGTTATTGTTGTTACTATTATTAGAATCATCTTTCTTTGAACTAGATGTATCTTTCTTAGTAGTCTCATTTGTAGAGGTATCATTACTACTATTACTTTTTTCTACTTTACTAGGTGTTGATTCTTCTGTTGTTTCTGTCTCCTCTATATAGCTTGCATCCTTAACATCTTTTGTTTTAATGAGGAAATATTTATGGTCTAAATTCACATAACAATAATCATCATTACTTGCAATTACTTTAATATCAATATTTTCTTTTGTGTAGCCACATTTTTGTTCATTTATATAATATATATCAACACTTTTAGTTAAAGTATAAGTATGACTATCTGGCTCCATAGTGTTCATATCATATTCCTTGCCTGTTTCCTCTACACCATCCAGTAGATAATATGAAGCACACTCTGTATATTCAGGCCCTGTTGATTCTTCTGTACCACCAATGCTTTCACTGTCCTGAGCTTCTGTCGACATAGCATTTTCAACAGCTTTGTCTGTATCAGCCCCTCCACATCCTGTCATTGATGTGGAGAGACATATCATTAAAATCAATGCTGCTATTTTTTTATTTTCCATAAACTTGTCCCTGCCTTAATCCTGCATATTTTCCTGATTTCTCTTATCTGCTCTATCAATGAGTAAAAAGCTGATAAATATACATGCAATTCCAAGTGCTCCGAGTGCTGGTTTAAATGTAATTATCCAGACTGGGAGCAGAATAATTGCTGCTATTGCAAAAACTGTTGAAAGTTTTGTATTGGCTACAAAACCTGCACCCCATGCTAATATTCCAAAAAGTATGACAAGCCCTTCTCCCTCTAATACAAGTGGTATCATAGTCATAATTGCAAGCACAATTGTGATAGCCCATGTGATTTTGTTCTGTGTACTGACCCTCTTCTCATAAGCATTTGCCATCTTCACATTTTCTTTCAGGTATGGGATATATTCTTTTACCCACTTCTGTAAATATCTTGCCCTGTCTGCATTTATCTTGACCGGGAAATCATTTGGGTCAAGCTTATTTTCTTCAAATGCATCAACTATCTGCTGTTGTGTCTCTTCATCAATGGCATCCTCAAAGCATTTCACCAACTCTCCAATCTGCGGTGCCCTTATGACTATGTGCTCATTTGGATTTTCATTTTCTATCTGCACATTGTTATTGGCAATTATGATAACAGAATAGATTGGAACCTCTATTCCCAGATGGTCTTTGATGAAGCTCCTTGTTGCATTGCAATGCCTCTCATTCTGTACAAATGCAGATGGCTTGTTTGCAATCAGCCTTCCATGCTCATTAAACAGTTTCCATTCTCCATTATCTGGCATATAAAGTACCTGACCAGAATCACCATAGTTCTTCACCTCACATACAAAAATGCCCTTGCTGTTCACTATATACACATCTGTTTCTGATGTATCACCAGTCTCTTCATATGCTGGAATAACTATATTTTCCAGAAAATGGAATTTGTTTCCATACTGCCTTAACACCTGCCCTACATAATCTTCCCCATCTTTTCCCTTCTGGGCAATCCTTACATGTTTGTCTGTATCATCAATGAGATTTTCAAAATTGTTAAAGATTATCTGGGTATCTAACTGAATATCTCTGTTTGATTCTGCTCCATACAAAAAGTTCCGGATATCATACAGCAGCCTGTCCATTGGAATTTTTTTAGGCTTTTTAGTCTGGAATATTACCTCTATTGGCTGACATGTAAACAGCTGGATGGTCTTGAAAAAATCAATCCAGAAAATTTCTGGAACCTCTTCATTCAATAGCTGCTTGGTTTCACCCTGTATAGCCCACACATCCTCCTTATCCTTATCATATAATTTGACATGGTCTTCATTTTTGGCTTCAAGAACAGTCTGCACTTCTACAGGATAACCGCTGACAGTTTCCCATCTTGCATTCCAATCCTGCTCATTTAGCCCACTTTCCTTTTTTATTTGGTTAAAGTCTTCAATAGCTTTCCTTTCGGTGTATAGCTTTCTTACTCCAGTGCCTATGGCATCTACAATTCCCATTATGCTCTTCCCCTTCTTTAGTTATTTTCCATAAGAGCTCACTCATTCCTTTTATATATTCAATATATTACCCTTATGTCTATGGTACCATTATAGCGCACCTTAGTGATAATGTGCAAGGCTTATATATTCAACATCTTACCCTTGCAATATTTAACTAATTTTCAACTAATTGCTCATACACTAGAATAATATCAGTAATTTATTGCACATATTTTCTAAGGGAGGCGATTTGGCATGATAAACTATGAGCCATTTTGGACTACTATGGAAAAAAGGGGATTGACCGCTTATCAGCTCATCTATTATTGGGGTATCTCAAGCAACACTCTAAGGAGAATGCGGCATAATGAAGCAATCAGCACTCCAACTCTTAATGAGTTGTGTCTGATACTTGACTGCTCGGTGGAAGATATTTTAAAATTTGAAGCTTCTAAAGAAGAACAGGAAGAGCTTGCTCTTAGAAAGCAGGAAATTGTGGACCGAAAAAGCAGGCACAAAAAAAATAAGCCCTAAACTTCTCTTCTTGAGATTGTTTAAGGCTTATTTTACATTTTCAGCTAACCTGCGCCGTCTAAGGCAGCATGAAGTGAATCCTTTTGAATTGTGACTGTTTAGGTACTGTCACCACCAACTATCTACTTTTTTGCATTACAGGTTGCAGCCCTTACCGGGCTCCCCCTCTTTGTGGGGTTACTATATTATAGATAGCACTGAAAAAATTATTCCAAATAATGAAAATCAACTGATTTATTAGCATTTTTCTAGTCTTCTTTCCTCTCTTGCATCTGTCTGGATTATCACAGAACCATATTTATCCCTGATATGGGACATGGATACTGATTTTTTATGGTACTTGTAGTAATCATCAAAGTGGATTATCCAGCATTTCTTTTGCCTGTTATAATTCATGCCTAATACTTTCAGCTCTTTTCTGTATGGATAGGTCTCACCCCTTACATATACCCATGTGCCACAAAGCTCAATCTCAAGACCTGCAAATTTTGATAATGCTGCTATGATTGCTCTAAGCTGTTTATCCTTCTCCCAATCATATGCCTGTTTTTGGCGGTCTGTTTGATTTGTATAGGCTTCTGAATTCTCATATGCATATTTAATCTGCTCAAAGAGTTTATCATATTCTGCATTTATCTCCTGCATCATGCCGGTCGTATCATTCTTATTATTGTCTGGATGATATTTGATAAGCAGTCTTTTATATGCAGCTCTTAATGTATTAACATCTTTTAAATCTTCCTGATTGAACCATTTCATAATCTATGCACCTCTCTTTCACAACATATCATGTTCCATGAAACTAAAATAAGATGGTCCACCAATTACTATATGGTCCAATAACTCAACTCCCATAATATCTCCAGCATCTTTCACTTTTTTTGTGTTCACTATATCCTTTTCACTTGGAGTACAATCTTTGGATGGATGATTATGGCACAGTATAATTCTGGATGCACCTGCTAATAATGCCCTTATGTATATCTCCCTTATTCCCAGAAGGCTCATATCTATTGTTCCTTTTGATAACAAGAAGATACCAAGCACCATGCCTTTTGTATTGAGAGCAAGCAAATAGCAATGCTCTTCTCCTAATTTATCCATCTCTAATAATTGCATCATTTCTGCAACATCTGCTGAATTGGTTATGCTCTTTTTATCACATTCCAATGCTTTTTCTTCCACCAGCACTATGTGGTAATCATCTGTAATCCTTGTATCATAAAATGTTATTTTCATTATCTATGTACCTCACTTTCATTTAATAAGGGACAAGCACAATTGCCTGTCCCTTCCCTGTCTGGCTTATAAAAGCCATCTATATTAAATTTTTATGCAGGCATATGTTAAACTGCATCATGGAAAGAATAATTTTCCGATCCATCAGAGTTGCACTCTGATGGGGCGGGAGTTTCTTCCTGCTCCACATCCAAATCTTCCTTGCTTGGAAGTTCCTCTATCGGAAGTTCTTCCTCTGTATTTCCTTGCATTTCTTTTGATGTATTTTCACTCACACCATCTGACAGTATTTCCTCACTTTCTTCTTTAGCAGCAAGTTTTTCTTTCACCTCATCTACAAGGTCTTTGAGTTCTTCTGGTATCTCTAGCTCCAGATAGTTACAGAAAGATTCAGTCATGACTGCCATCCTGCCTTTTATCTTTTCAAGCTTTGTAGAGCCTGAAGAGCAGAAGGTCTTATACACTTCCATAAGCTCATCTTCCTGGGTGAAATACTCATACCACTGTCTGAAATACATGGGTTTTATTTCCTTATCCATGGCTGCATCTGCAAGATATACAAGCATTGGGATTGAAATTTTTCTAAGCTGCTTGTTCTTCTCTGGGAAAGCATCTGTAAGGTACTGAATTGCAGATTTCAAGATATTGCACTGCTTATCACTGTACTTTTCCCTGATACTTTCAGAATACTCCAGAATGGAGTTCTCTGAGAAGTCTTTAAGTTCAAAATCTGACACATTGTTTGTATCCAGTAACATCATGCCCTGGATAAGCACCTTCTGGTCATCACTTGCCTTAAGCTGTGCTTTGGAGAAGTTACAGCTTGTGGTAAAAAATTTAGTAGTAAGAAGCTCATTGATAAGTTCTGCAATCTCCACACCCACTTTTGCTTTTGCCACCTGACTCTTTGTAAGAGGTGTGCTGTTGTTAAGTCTGAAAAAGATTTCCTCTATTTCCCTGTTGCTGCACTCTTCAAAAGCTATGATTTCAAATTTATATCTTTTGATTTCATACTGAACAGGCTCCTCCAAATCACAGAAGTATTTTCCTGTTATCTGATACTCCACATCCTCAATGGTGATTGATGGGATATTTTCATCAAGTGGAAACTCACCCCAGATATAGCTTAATACACTTGTAAGTCTTTGTTTGCCATCCATGACAAAATAATTAAATATTGGCTTATTCTTCTCATCCAGTTCCTGGCTGTTTTCCCTTAAAACGTAAATGTTTGGGACCGGATAATTGGCAAGCATGGAATGAATCAGTAAGCTTTTTTGCCTGTCACTCCACTGCTCTGACTTTCTCTGTATGGGATGCTCAAAGGAAAGCACCTTTTTCTCCTCATGCATCCTCTCTATATTGGCAACTGTCCACGCTAACTTTGTCTTGTTCATAAAAATTCTCCTTCCACAAAAATATGCTTCTAAGAAAGAGAGATAAGAACTGCATTCATCATCCCTTACCTCTCCCCTGCAATAAAAAAGGAACTGATAAACACAAACCCTTGTGTCACCACTTCCAAACCTGTTTTTTATGTAATTTTTCCTACCTGAATGGCAGTTCATCCTCTGGATAATCTGGCATGTTCATAAACTCTTCTTCATATGGCATCCTTGATTCAGATTTCTTTCCACAGAACTCTATCTCTTCCACCCTCATCTGAAGGGTATAAATCTTTTTGCCATCCCTGTTTATGTAGCTTCCACTCTGCATCTTTCCATACAATAATACTTCCTTGCCTTTGCAGAGGTTTGCATCCGCTATCTCTGCTGTCTTTCCAGCTGCAAAGCATGGGATATAGTCTGTATGGTAAGAGCCTTCCTCTTTCCATGACCTGTCATCTACTGCCATATTCCACATGGCAAGTGCTGTATGATTGTCATTTTCGGCATACTTCACATTCACATTGTTGGTAAGCCTTCCTTTTAAAATGATTTTGTTCATGCTTTCCTCTCCCTGTCTCTTAAGCAAATCTCAAGTTCAACTCTCTTTATGCTTCCATCTTCTGATATTGTTTTTCCATGGACCACAATGGTATCTGGAATGATGTTTTTCAGGTACTGCATCCTGATGTTCATCCACAACAGGATAAGAATTGAGCCTGTTACCACAATCAATACAAATCTGATAAGCATAATGTCTCTCCTCTCATGGAAATAGTGTTATCAGCTCTCCTATAAACATAAGCATGGTCTGATAATACATCCTCTGGTTTAAGCTGTGTTGCATTTACTTCCTTCACCATCTTTGAGAGTGATTCCATATCATCTGTGAACAATGGAAGCAGTATCATCTCATGGACACTTGATGGCAGAATATAGAAATCACTTTCCATCCTGTCTGCAAAATCTTTAAGCAAATCCTTATAAAGGACTGCACCAGCTCCATTCAGATTGTTTTCCACTGTGAGGACATACATGCTGCATATACCATCTAAGATGTCATTCCCCAGCTTTTGTCCGGTCAGATACTCAATCACTGAATCCATTCCTGTTAACTTCTCTTTCTGGAAGTAAGGTGTGTTTTCCATTGCTGTATGGAACAGCTCTTCCTCTCCAGTTCCCCATAATTTTAAATGCTGATTATGGATAAGGATGGTTGCACTTCCTGTGATGCCATTTTCTACAAGGCAGCTATATACCATTGCCAAATCAAGGATTCTTCTGTGAGGCACATCCTTTAAAAGCTCCCTGTTTGCTTCATAGTTTACCAGCTTGAAGATAATCCTCTGTCCGGCATTCTCCCACTCTGTAAAAAATGACACATCTAAATTATGGTCTGTCTTGTTTCTTCTGTAAGTTTCCATGACATCAGCTTCAATTTGCTGTAAGCTTTCAGCTTCATAAACATATCTTTCATAGAAACCATTCAGATAGATGGTTGGGGAAATGTTGCTTTCCTTTGTCATAATTGTAAGACCACACAATGTGACTCCATTGTTTTTGAGGTAATTATGTGTCATCACCTGGCATGAGTACCCTAACCTCTGCTGTATGCCATTCTTGATATAGGTACAAAAGCCTTCAAATGACATGCAATCATCTCTTTTTAATTTTTCCTGCATAAAAATTCTCCTTCCTGTGCCTTTGGCACATGTAAATTATGTGGCATATGCCACTCCCTTAGTAACCTGTCAATGCATAACCTGTAAATCAGAAACAGCCTGTATCTTTTCAACCTGATTTTGGCTTTGTACAAGCCTTTTACATTGATGTTATATTATAGATGGAAGGGAAATTTTTATAACAAGCATGACTATGATTATAAAATAAAAAAAAGATAGCAGCTTTTACACCACTATCCTTGGTTATTTTATCTGTTAAATACCTTATCCTTCCAGTAATCATTGATGTCATGAAAATCTTCCGGGTACTTGCACACACTATACTTATATGGATATTTTAAATGCTGCTGATTATATGCCTGAAAGAAATCCAAAAGTTTTTGCTTTGCCATCTCTCCACCCTTATCATGGTCAAAGGAGATGACAAACTCCCACTTCTTTATGATTTTATAATGCTTTTCAAGGTAATCCATAAAGGAATTGACATTTGAGGTGCTGTTAAGACTGACTGCTCTCTCCCCATTTTGTACATAGGATAGTGCATCCTCCATGCCTTCACCGATATATACCTTGCTATTCTTATTTTCCACACCTTCTGCAAGCCAGATAAAATCTGAAGTTCCAAGTGCCTTTTTCTCATGAGTGCTGTCTAATGTCTTCTGGATTGCCATATGTCTTTCTGTGTCTATTAGGAAGCCTGCATATTGCTGCAACTCATAGTCATTATCATAATCATAGTCAATCAGATATATGATACTGTTCACTCCCTGCCAGTAATTATGTTTTATCTGTATTCTGTTCTTTTTTAAGATAGGTGCTATACCATGAAAAAATACTCCTTTGTCTTCTATATCATGAAGCTGTTTTAATTTTAAGCTGTCTGTTTCACTTTGGAGTGCCTTATCAAGGCTCTGCTTGGTATAGACCTTTCCATTGTACACATAGGAATCATATAACATAATTCCTCTCTCATGGAGGTAATTAAGCTCATATCCTGTGATTGGTCTGCTATTGTTTATGATTGTCTGATATACATTCCCTGTTGTGGCATTGTTATATGATGTAATGCCTGCATGCTGAAATGTATTCCCCTGCTGTACTATATTTCCCTGTTGGCATGTGCTTCCCTGTAAACTTGCCTGATTATCCAATGCCAGCACCTCTTCCACTGCTTTAGGGAATGTCACTCTTCTTCCTGCCACCTTCTCACTTAATGCCTGGTAAAGTCCTATGGTATCAAATGTCTTTCCACACCCAAAGCATCTTACTGTATTATTCTTTGGATTGTAGGAGCAGCTTGGTGTGGAATCACCATGCCCTGGTGAGGGGCAATGCATCATGTTATCCTTGTCTCTCTCCCATGTAAAATTATCAAGTATATTGTTTATATCCACATCTTTTGCAGACTGGATTGTTGCTTCATCTATCATAGAATTGTACCTCCTGTCATTAAAATTTCTGTAGACAAACTTCTGTCTACGGCAAAAACTCTCTAATCCATTGATTTTACTGGCTTTGGAGCATTTTTGTCTTGATTTTTTCCCCATAAATTTGTATATAATAAATATATGTTTTTTGAAACAAAATCTGCTTCTAAAAGAAAAAGGAAGATGCTCTTTTTCTTCTTTAGAAGCCACTTTTATTTAAAATCAGATTTTATCATTTTAAAGATTTCATCCTCTTTTAAATACAATTCATTTCTAATGCTGTCTTTACCCTTAGGCTTGTACATCTGTTTCAGCTTCATCTTTACCTGTCTTTCAGTTGGTATCTTTTTGCTTGATGGAAATGCTTTTTTATATGCAGCTATCACTTCTTCTGCAAGTGTATCATTAAGCTTGTAGCAGGTCTGCTTTCTTGAGGTGAGCAGACAATAGATTACCACCTGTAATTTATCCTTTAACTGCTTGCTGTATAATGGGATGCTTCCAATATCTGTATATTTCATTCTGTCTAACATCTGGTTATTGATGATGACCTTGCATGCATTCTTGTACTTTGTGACCTTTGCCTTCTTGCTGCTGTTTTTCAATATTCTAAGGCATATCCCTTTGGAAACCCCTGCCTTATAAAGGTCATCTGCAAGACTGGTAATAGTTCCCTGTTCTCTTATCTTTTCCACCATTTCATTTCCATCTGGTGTACGCACATAGACACTGTAATGCTCATACATGAGTGAATCAAAATAGGCATCATCACAGGCAACACTTTTCCTTATCTCATCTGTAAGTCCAAACCAAATCTCATCTATTGACATCTTTCCAGGTCTCACATTTTTTGTGATGTTTTCTATAATGTCAACTGGAAGTCCCATTCTCTGCTCCAGTTCTTTTTTAAGCTCCCTTGTACTGAAAAAATATTGTCTCTGAAACATCTGATAGCTTAAAAGGAATAATATTCTTTTGTCTGCCACCAGTTTTCCATCCTCATAGCTTAAGCATTCCTTCAGTTCTCCCATGGAATCTATTGCAGCTCTTGTAACCTGTGCCATCAGCTTCTGGTCCATCAATTCTATCTGCCACATGGCATAATCTCCATTCACTTTTTCCTCTTCTGCCCTGATGGAATTTAAAATATCCAGTTTCTTCTGCATAATGTCATGGAAACACATTATCTTCTTATAATTCTCTGATACAATATCTGTGACGCTTTTAAAAGGACTGTTTGGAAACATCATTGGTTTCCCATCCCTGCAATAAGCATTATCCCTTGTAGTTCCACCAGTCTCCATATACATATGGTCTTCCAGTATCTTTCTTCCTACCTGAATGCTTACCTTATAGATGCCATCATTTAAGGAATCCAGCTTGTCTGTATCTGAAACAAGAATGACATCATCTACCACTTCCACCTGATTTAAGCTACACACAATTCCATTTGCATCTGATATGTCCACCTTTGCTTCCTTCATCTTAGGAAGTATGATTGTTGCACACTTGATGGATTTTGATGCTGTTCTTCTTGCCCTGTTTAAAAACTGTTCTATCAGGTCAACACTTATGTTTCTGTCTGTCACTGCAACAAACATCTGTGCATTATCCGGGTAATCAACAATATTGACTCCCTCCCCAATAACAGAGGTGCTTAATATCCCCTTCAGACTTTTGCTGTCTATCTTGGAATTTTCTGCAATATCCTGATAGACCGCTGTCTCCTTGTCTTCATTTGTAAGTCTTACAATGCCATCATCAAGGCTTTGCATCAAGTAGCCTATCTTTTTCTTGCTGTTTAAAAGGATGATTGGGAATACCTCTGAAAGATTGATGGTCTTGACATATTCCAGCACATCATCCACAAATAATATTCGCAACTTATCCATTGCCGGCTTCTTCTGTCTGCTCATGAACTCTATTATTCTGTTATAGTGGAAAAGAGCCATGGCATATGGTGTTGCTGTGATAAGTATTGTGTTTTGAAACACTTTCTTTTCAATTCCATGAATCATGGTTCTTATGCCATCTTTTCTGAACAATTGCTGATTTGCAAGATTATGGCACTCATCAATGATGAGGATGCATTTTTTGTCTACTCCCAAATCATTTTTGAGATGGACTATCCAGCTCTTAACATCATCCACCTTCTCATAGGTGCAGCATATAATACTTGCATTCTTATCCAGGTCATCACCACCGATAAATCTGCTTACATCCTTTTCATTTCCAACCTGTATGGCTACTGTTCTGGTTGGCACTGCAAATACCACCATAATGTCATGTCTTCCTGCAACCAGCTCTCTTGCCCTCATAAGAAATGATGCTGTCTTTCCAGACCCAGTAGGACTAATGCACAATTGGATTCCTTCATCATTTAACATTCCATCCAGTACCTGCTCATTTGCCTTGTTATCAAGGATATAAGTGTCATACTGGTATTCCTCTACCTTTTTGCAGGCATATCCATCTTTATAAAAAATATCTCTGATTACAGAGGCATCCTTTTTTACTCTCTCACCTTTCATTCCCATTGCTTTTTCTCCATTCTGATAAAAATAAAAAGAGACATTATAATAGGTACACTAACCGAAAATAGCACTACATAATATATGAGTGCATTTTCTTTTCATACTACCATAATGATAGCATCCATGACAATTCATGGAGTATGCATTATGACTTGCCTATTGTAATGTCTCTTATTCTTTAAGACCGATTGTGAAAGCTTATCTGCTTTATGTATTTATCATACCGCACTCAAAGGCTACTGTCAATGTTTTTTGTATATTTTTCACAATAGCTTTCTTGTTTCACTTATTATTTTTTGTATAATAAGTATGTAATTCTATCTATTCTCACCATAGAGCAGACTGCTTACATCTTCTGTTATCTCAGGCTTTAACTGTTTTACATATGGCATGGCTTCTATAAGCTCTTTCCTCTGAATTTCTTTTTTAAATCAGTTGTTCTACAAGTTCTGCAACATCAGAATTCATTTCTTTCAGACATGGGATAGTTGAAATAATATGTTCTTTCTCCAGCTTTGTTATAGCACATACTCTCCACAATGCAAGGGGTTTTTCTTCTCTGCCAAGTTCCTTTAAAGCCCAGATTATTTTTCTTGCATTATGCTTTTCTATTGTGTCTCTGTTATCCTCAATAATCTGGCTGCATTTTTTCATCTTCATCAATTGATGCCCTGATATTCCTAGTTTTCTGCTTACAGAGTAATAAGATACCTTAACAGGTCTTCTCTCTCCATATCCATGTAATTCTTCAACTACTTTCCTTACTTTTTGGAAATTGCCATTATCCAGTTTGTCCCAGTCCATTCTGCTTCTGTTTCTATATTCTACTATCTTATCCTTATTCTCCTGTGTATCTTTCCCATATATTTCTATTGACATTCTTACAATAGATAATGATACTCCCAGAGCCCTTGCTGTTGCTCTGATACTTATTCCTTTGTTGAGCATTTTTTGTACCTTATCATCAAATTGCTCCTCTGGCTGCATTAATGTCATTTCTCTGGTTATAAGTTCTTCTGCCTTAATACCAAGCAGCAATGCAATCATACAGATTTCATTAAATTCAAATCTGTTATTATTCATAATCCTTTGTATCTTCTCTCTGGTAACATTATCTATTTCTCTTATGCCCTTATAATATAATCTCATGTCATTCCATAATTTTGTAAAATAGCAATGTTCTCCCCTAACCGATATATATGGTGTTCCTAACATCTTATATTTTAAAAAATCTCTTACTGGTTCCGCATTATTATGCACCACCCCAAAAAATACATCTGCCATATATTTTGCAAGCTCTACTTCAACCTCATTATGGCAATATGTCACTCTTTCTTCCAAAGAAACACAGTCCTCTGCTGTCATAGTGCTTGTCTTCCTTGTTTTTCCCCTTGAATCCATTATAATTTCACTGTCAGAATAAAAACATCCATGTGTCGGACATACATTGTTTCCTTTTATTTGTGGAACTCTATGCCAGTATGTCTCTCCATATTCCTCTCTGTCATCCTTTGCACACAAAGGGCAATATCTTAGATGTCTTACTTTTCCTATACCTGATTTATTATATGTACATCCTAATAATTTGACATAATCCCCTTGCATTTTTCGGATAGCCTCATAAGCCTTATTTCTTCTTTCATCATCTATAAATCTTCCATAATATGGATACATGGTATGTTTCTCTATAAGTTCATCAAGGGTTATTTCCTTGATAAGCATATCTAAAGCTTCTGTTTTCAAATCCTTTATAAATTCTCTGTCGATATTACTTGATGACTTAACAAATAAATTAGCATAAGCATCTTTATAACTTAAAAATCCACTCTGGGCATAATATCTGGCTAATACACTTGACACAAGCTCATCGGGATAAATCTTAGGAAAATATACAATACTCATTTTCTCACCTCTCACACTGCTACTTCTGTTACAGATATTTTATCTTGTAGCAGTTCCAAAACATTCAGATGCTTCTTCTTTGCTTCCTTTTCCATATCACTAAAAAGCCATTCCTCATTGCTTTTTTCATGTGCAGCCTTTTGGATCATGTCACTGACCTCTTTTCCTGTCTCTTCTTTTCTTTTTTCATTCCCTGTAATCTTTTGTTCTTCCAAAGATGGAATGCACTCCTTTTTTCTTTTAGAAGCCTTTTTCTTTACCACTATCTCTGGCTGTATATGCATATGGAGCATTCTCATTCTCTGGTAGGCTGCTTCCAGTGAAGTAATATCCACACATTCTCTTCCATCCAGAATGCTTATCTCCTGTGCAGTCTGAAACAAAAATATCACATGGGATAATGTACCAGCACTATGCTGATAGAACCAGTTGACAATCTCATCTGTAAGCTCTGACTTTTTCCTCACATACTGAAAATTCCACAATTCCCTGCAAAAGGTCTTGAAATAAGTATTGTATGCACATCTTCCATAAGCAAGTCCTAAAGTTCTTCTGGCAAGATAATCCACACTCTCAAAAAAAGGTTCTATCTCTGGTGTTCCAACAAATACAATACTTATTCCACTCTCATTCAACAATTCTGTAAGCATTGACACCAGCTGCATTCCTGCCCTATGCTTGATTAGGTTCTGTATCTCATCAATGCATAGGACTGCCACATGATTGAGTAACACCTGGGAAGTTGAAATAAGCAGGGTATTAATGTTGCTTCTGCTCCTTACAGTACTTTCATAATAAGAGCTTCCAAGTGCAGCATCTATCTTTTGAAGGATTGCAAACAGCATACTCTTAGCAGAACAGTCAAAAGGACATTGTACATTAATCACAGGAATTAGTTTGCTGTATGGGTTTTCCATCTCAATAACTTTCTCCCCACCCATCATCTGGACTGCTTTTGCTAATGCTGTTGTCTTTCCTATTCCACTGCTCCCTATGATGCTGAAAGAATCACTTCCACCAAGAACTCCCTCATAAAATGCTCCTGTCTCATTCACTTCTGCTCTTAGATTTTTTGCATTGATATTTCTCTGCATGACTGCAAGCCTGCTCTCCTTCTTCTGCATGGACTTCATCATGGCAAGATAAAGCTTTGTATATATCTCCACACTCATATCAGATGGAAGGTAAAATGTATTCAAATCATTCAGATGCATGAGCCTTACTGCCTGGCTCTCATTTCTTATATTCTTGTCATAGGCAGGAATCACCATCATCTTTTCCTTCAGTTCTTTTCCTGTCAGCATGGTTTCCAATTTTTCCATGTTATTCCATTCACTCTTATACATTTGCAGCCACCTCTTTCACATGATTCTTATGAGTCCTCATCTGTTCTTTCTGTCTGTTGCTCCTGATACCCTTTATGGATGGACTAAAATCCTTCCTTGAAGAATCTGCTATCAGCTGGATTGCTTTTGTCAAATCCACCTCTGCCTGTGTCTTCTGTCTCTGCTCCTTCCTCACAAGCTCCCTCTGTCTGCTCTTCATATCTGATACATCTTCCAGCCCCTTATTCCTGTATCTGCTCTCAATCAGGTCAAACTGGATAAATGCACCATTTTCAATAAGCCAGATATGATTGCTGTTATCCATATCATAAGCAACCTCACACTCTTTCCCCTGTAAATACTCTTCCCTGAAAAGTGGATTGTGATAATGCATCCCATTTACCGCTAATCCATATCTGCTGAATTTTCCTATTGTTCTTGGAAGAAGCACCTGTATGAGTTTTTCTCCTGTTACATCCATGAAATTTGCTCCGAGATTATCACATGCCCATTTCCACACATGACATGGCATAGGTTTTACTTCTGCTTCAAGCATATCCTCTGTAAAAGGAAATCTTTCCACTATCCTGTTGGAATTATAAAAAATAATGCAGTGCAGGATGACCTTTTCAAAATCATTCATGGTAAGACAGGCATCCTTCCGGTAATCATGCACACCCCTTTCCTGAAAATCTGTTTCTATCACACCTTTTCCCTTTAAAATTGGTTTGAAATAATTTTGCAGGGCATTAAAACATTGCTCTACTGGTCCTTTCTCATCAGCACGAAAAGACTTCAGGTTGATAAGTTCTACTCCAAGGTCTGTTATCTGTGCAAAATTTTCTCCCTTATACTCACTTCCCTGGTCTGTTACCAGTTTCAAGGGTAATTGCCTGGATGGCCATTGTTCTTCCTTAATCTCAATGCCATATTTTCTGCAATGCTTTACCTTATCAGCAATTACATTGAGCATAAGGTTTCTCAGGGAATAAATACCGCCTTCCCATGATAGTGAATAGCCACAAATCACTCCTGAATATGCATCCACACACAATGTTAAAATAGGTCTTCCAACAATTGCCCCGCTCTCATTGACAAGATAAATGTCACACACTGTTGCATCCAGCATCCCCATTCCAATTGTTGGTGCAAATGCCTGCACTCCATCCCCTGTCAAAGGTCTCTGGTTTCTCTGATAATAAGACAGACCATTCCTGCTGATGTATTCTGTTTCCTTTTTATTATATTTCCGATAAAAATATCTGAACTGATAGTATGATGGATATTGCTCTTTCAATGTTCCATCTGCATTGCAATAAAAATGCTGCAACATAAGAGTATAGCAATTCTTCAATGTCCTTTTCTTGGTTGTGTAATACCATTTGTTCAGGGACTTTCTCATATTCTTTTCATCTGCACTCAGTTTCTTCTCTGCTTTTTTATTCCCTGGTGCAAGGCTTCTGACATCCATTGTTGCAAGATACCCGCACAAATAATTTCTGACTGTCTGTTTGGAAATTCCATATCTTTCTGATGCTCTTTTGATTGCTTCTGTCCTCATGCTCTCCTCTGAAAGAAAAGGAAGAACTCCTGAAATCATATTGTATCTCTGATATGCTGTTTTTCTGCACTCCCCTTCCAAGGCATCTATTATGTCTATCGCTTCTGCCCTGGTTTCTTCCTCTTTTTCCACACAATCAGATAATTCCTCATATGTTTTCCATACCGGCATAGTCTTTTTTACACAATCAAGCACAAGCACTTTTTCTTTTAAGTCTAACACCCGATATATTTTTTCTTCTGCTCCAACTTTTCCTTTTAAAAGCATTCCTTTTCTCATATCTGCTTTGTTCATGAGCCTACACCTCTTCTATCACAATGCCCCAATCACTTACACCATGGGACTTCCAATAGTTTCTGCTTGCATCCAAAAGCTTTGTTGTCATTGGCTTTGTAAGATGCTTTCTGCTCACACATTCCCTTACCATAAGGTTTCCATCGGCTTTTGTTATAACAAAATCAGATGTATATGCCCCTTCTTCTAATCCTTGCAACAATACATTGACTTGGAACGACTTCACCTCTTCAGCTTCCGACAATAGATTTGCATAGGCATATTGAATTGCATCATAAGTTTTACAAACATCATCACACTTATTCACATACCTCTTTGTACATTTTGCTCCTTTGTAATTCTTTTTCCTCATAAAATGCCACCTTTCTTTCCAAGGAATACAAGAGTAGGAAAATGCCAAAAATGAGCTTTAGTTTTTGGCAAAATGCCAAATTTGCGATTTTTGGCAAAACGCCAAAAACGTGAATCCTTGGAAGCCTTGATTTTAGGGCATCCCCAAAAACGGATTTTGCCAAAAATGAAATCTCCCTATATTCAGGCAACCCTCTTTATCCTCAAAAGGCAAAATCCTTTATCCTCACCCATCTTCTCTTTCAAGGCATCTTAGGTCTTCCTTCAAGGTCTTGACTTACTCTCTCTTTCTTCTCTCTTATCTCTCAATATTCCTCTATTTTCAAGGCTTTCTCCATGGTTTTAAGTAAAAGAAAAAGACCTCATAGAACGGTTTTCCCGCTCTACAAGGTCTTGGGTTTCTCGTTATTTTATTCATTCCCTAGGCTAAAGATTTTTGCCCTTTGAGGATAAAGGGGATTGCCTTGGGATATTTAACTACCTTATTTAAAATACTTCACTCCGGACTCAAACAGCTTCATATCCTGCTCTCCGTAGATATTCATTGCCACAGAGCGTCCTTTTCTCTCTGCATGAGCCATTTTACCAAGGACACGTCCATCCGGGCTTGTGATACCCTCAATTGCCATGTAAGAGCCATTGACATTCCACTCTTCATCCATGGTCGGCTGGCCTGCTTCGTTGACATACTGGGTTGCCACCTGACCATTCTCAAATAACTTGTCTAACCATTCTTTTGGTGCTACAAAACGTCCCTCACCATGGGAAGCCGGATTACAATAAATGTTTCCAACCTCTGTTCCTGCAAGCCAAGGGGATTTATTTGTAACCACTTTCGTATACACCATCTTAGAAATATGACGTCCGATCGTATTGTAAGTCAGAGTCGGAGAATTCTCTTTCTGTGCGGTAATTTCTCCGTAAGGCACAAGACCAAGTTTGATCAATGCCTGGAAACCATTACAGATACCAAGTGCAAGACCGTCTCTCTCATTTAACAGACGCATCACGGCTTCTTTCATCTTCTCATTACGGAATGCCGTTGCAAAGAACTTCGCACTTCCCTCCGGCTCATCACCGGCACTGAATCCGCCCGGGAACATGATCATCTGAGACTGGTCGATCGCCTTTGTAAATACTTCAACCGAATCACGGATATCCTCAGCGCTTAAGTTTTTAAACACCTTCACGATCGTATCGGCACCTGCTGCCTCAAACGCACGGGCACTGTCATATTCACAGTTTGTACCTGGGAATACAGGGATAAATACGGTCGGTCTTGCAATCTTATTCTTGCATACATGAACATTTCCTGCTGTGTAAACAGGTGTATCTAAGACATCTTTTTCCTGTGTCGCACGGGTAGGGAATACCTTTTCTAAAGTCTGTGTCCATGCAGATAACGCTTCCTCCATGGTAATTGTCATATTTCCATAGGTAAATGTTCCTGTCGCTGTAACTTCACCAACAACCTGTGCCTCCGGAACTGTTTTTAAGATTTCTTCCAGTTTATCCGCAGAAACCTCGGCGATCAACTGACCAAAGCCAGGCTCAAACATTTCATCAGCAGAAATCTTTTCTGACATTGCCACACCAAGAGCATTACCAAATGCCATCTTGCTGACTGCTGCTGCCATACCTTTTCCGTCCAGCGCATAGGCAGAGCAGATTGCACCGTTTCCGATCAGGCTGTGGATCTTTTCATAGAGGTCCATCATCTGTGCATAGTCCGGAAGGTCATACGCATCCTTTGCAATCTTAAACCATACGATCGGATTGCCTGCTTTTTTGAACTCCGGTGTAATGATATCTTTTTCCTTTGCAACATCTACCGCAAAAGAAACAAGTGTCGGCGGAACATCGATTTCGTTAAAACTTCCTGACATAGAGTCTTTTCCACCAATAGACGGCAGTCCGAATCCTATCTGTGCACTGTAAGCACCAAGCAGTGCTGCAAACGGCTGACTCCAGCGTTTCGGATCTTCGCTCATTCTGCGGAAATACTCCTGGAAAGTAAAACGGATCTTCTTATAGTCACCGCCTGCTGCAACGATTCTTGCTACCGATTCTACTACAGCGTAAACTGCACCATGATATGGGCTCCAGGAAGACAGATATGGATCAAAACCATATGCCATCATCGTTACTGTATCACTGCTGCCCTTTGCAACCGGAAGTTTGGCAACCATACTCTGTGTCTCCGTAAGCTGATATTTTCCACCATAAGGCATATATACGCTTCCTGCTCCGATCGAACCGTCGAACATCTCAACCAGTCCCTTCTGGGAGCATACATTTAAATCGGCTAACATCGTCATCCATGCTTTTTTCACATTGCCTGCTGCAAGTGCATCGGCTACGCCGCTCAACTCTTTTTTGCCAAAGAATTTTTCCTTTTCATCCGGCATCTCAACCGTAACAGCAGTTTCCTGATGTGCACCATTGGTATCTAAGAAAGCTCTGGAAATATTGACGATCTCTTTTCCTCTCCACTCTAAAACAAGACGTGGCTCTTCTGTTACGACTGCAACTTCAACTGCCTCTAAGTTTTCTTCCTTTGCATAAGCTAAAAACTGCTCTACATCCTGTGGTGCAATGACTACTGCCATACGCTCCTGGGATTCGGAAATTGCAAGCTCTGTACCGTCAAGTCCTGCATATTTTTTCGGCACCTTGTCTAACTGCACGCGAAGACCGTCTGCTAACTCGCCGATTGCAACAGACACACCGCCTGCACCAAAATCGTTACATTTTTTAATAATATGAGCCACTTCTTCTCTTCTGAAAAGTCTCTGGATCTTTCGCTCTGTCGGCGGATTACCTTTTTGCACCTCTGCACCACAGGTATCAATAGACTGTGTGGTATGTGCCTTAGAAGAACCGGTTGCACCGCCACAGCCGTCACGTCCTGTTCTTCCGCCAAGCAGGATAATGATATCGCCCGGATCAGAAGTCAGTCTCTGTACGGCACGTCTTGGGGCAGCTCCCATCACTGCACCGATCTCCATACGTTTTGCCACATAGTCCGGATGATAGATTTCCTTTACATAACCGGTTGCAAGGCCGATCTGGTTACCGTAGGAACTGTAGCCGTCTGCCGCTCCGCGTACCAGTTTTTTCTGCGGAAGTTTTCCCTCCATAGTATCTTTGACAGAAACCGTCGGGTCTGCTGCTCCGGTCACACGCATTGCCTGATATACATAAGTACGTCCGGAAAGCGGGTCACGGATTGCACCGCCAAGACAGGTTGCTGCACCACCGAAAGGTTCAATCTCCGTCGGATGGTTATGCGTCTCATTTTTAAAATTGACAAGCCACTCCTCCGTCACACCGTCTACCTCAACCGGAACAACGATCGAGCAGGCATTGATCTCCTCTGACTCCTCTAAATCCTCTAATTTTCCTTCTTTTCTTAACTTCTTCATTGCCATCAGAGCAATGTCCATCAGGCAGACAAATTTGTCGTCTCTTCCTGCGTAAATCTCTTTGTGTGTATCTAAATATTCCTGATAAGTCTTTTCTAATGGTGCTTTAAAATATCCATCCTCAAAGGTCACATCCGTAAGTTCCGTAGAGAATGTCGTATGACGGCAGTGGTCTGACCAGTAGGTATCCAAAACACGGATTTCGGTCATGGATGGATTTCTCTTTTCCTCATTCTTAAAATAATTCTGGATATGCAGAAAATCCTTAAATGTCATAGCAAGTCCCAAAGAATCGTATAAATCTTTGAACGCCTTTTCTTCCATATCCATAAAGCCGTCAAAAACTGCCACATCTGCCGGCTCCTCAAATTCTGTCACTAATGTATCCGGTTTTTCCATTCCGGTCTCTCTTGAATCTACCGGATTGATGCAGTAATTCTTAATTGCTTCTAATTCCGCATCGGTAATATCACCCTCGATCACATAAGTTGTTGCGGTACGGATGATCGGCTCTTCCTCTTCTTTTAACAGTTTTAAACACTGCTCTGCGGAATCGGCTCTCTGGTCGAACTGTCCCGGAAGGTATTCCACACTGAAAGTCTTTGCACCGTTTAACTCAAAATTTTCCTCATACACATCGTCAACCGGCGGCTCAAAGAACACGGTTCCCAATGCTTTTTTATAAGTCTCTTCTGAGACATTTTCTATATCATAACGAATTAATACCCGCACACCTGTTACGGTCTTAATTCCCAAGTAACTCTTAATTTCAGACTGCAGTTCTTTCGCTGCAACGGCATATGCCGGTTTCTTCTCTGCGTACACTCTTCTTACGTTACCCATAAAAAACCTCCTGTTGGAATCTGTATATTTTCACTCATTACAGTTTCATTATAGCATCTTAAGTTCAATTAGAAAAATTAATATATTTAATTCTATTTATAAGTGTTTCTAATCTAT
>ERZ779840.872-NODE-872-length-31841-cov-6.285220_pt1 | contig 31841 bp, 27 predicted proteins | sample MGYA00511561_ERZ779840 | MGnify/ENA primary metagenome ERZ779840 (study PRJEB29588, sample SAMEA2162036) | human gut metagenome | biome: human gut; feature: human-associated habitat; material: faeces | place: Denmark | collected 2008/2010 ...
GGTACGGGCACGATTCTGATTCCATGGGCGCTGGCGCTGTTTCTGCGCGGCGAGACGAAAACCGGCATTGGCCTTGTCATTCTGTATGGAGCCGCAGCCCTCAGCCGGCAGGCGCTTGAGCCGCGTCTGGTCGGAAAGCAGGTGGGGCTGAATCCGGTGCTGACGCTGCTGGCGCTTTACACGGGCTACCGGCTGCTGGGCGTGGGCGGGATGATCGTGTTTCCCATCGCGGCCATGCTCTTCAAGCAGATCTGGGATCATTCCGGCCTGCAGCCGGAGGGATAGTGGCGCAGGACTTGCGCGCTGTGCCGCGGCACGGTATAATAGCGCCGAAGGAGGCGGTGCGCATGGTTTTGGAACAGACGGCCGCGCGGCAGGCAAAGCTGCTGTCGCTCCTGCGGCGGGAATTCGGCTTGTCTGCCGGACTGGTCAAGCGGATCAAATGGCAGAACGCGCTGTTTGTAAACGACACGCCCGCGCATACCGATGCGCCGGTCATGCCCGGCGACCGGGTGCGCGTCGTGCTGGAGGAGCGGACGGAGGGCTTTGAGCCGGAGCCACTGCCGCTTTCCATCCTTTATGAAGATGAATGCTTTCTCGCTGTGGACAAGCCCTCTGGAATGCTGGTGCATCCGTCGCCGCAGAAAAACAGCGGGACGCTGGCAAACGGCGTGCTGTATCACCTGCTGGCGCGCGGCGAGGCCTCCGGCGTCCATCCCGTGACGCGGCTCGACCGGGACACGTTCGGCGTGGTGATTTTGGCGAAAAACGCGAATATCCACGACCGGTTCTGCCGGATGCTGCGCGAGCGGCAGCTGGAGAAGACCTATCTTGCTTCGGTTTTCGGCCAGCCGCCGCAGGCGGAAGGGCAGATCGACCTGCCGGTCTATAAGATCGGCGGCGGGAATCTCATCCGTATTGTGGACGAGCGGGGACAGAAGGCGCTGACGCAGTACCGCGTGCTGGAACGGGCGGAAAAAACAGCACTTCTGGAACTGCACCCTCTGACGGGCCGCACGCATCAGCTGCGGCTGCACTGCATGGCCTCCGGTTTCCCCATCTTAGGCGACCCGCAGTATACAAGCCCGGAATCGACGGCGTATTCCGCTGCCCACGGACTGTTCACGCAGCAGCTGTGTGCCGCAAGGCTCGTTTTCCCGCACCCCATGACGGGGGAGCGGATGGAAATTTTGTCGAGGCAGGCAGTTTCCTTTCCGAAAGACTAGGCAAGCGCCATGCTTTCCTGATATAATGTATAATATTAAAAGCATAGGAGACGCTGCATGGAGAAAAAGAACGCAGTCTATACCATCACAGAAGATCAGTCGCCGGAGGAAGCCCGGCGGGAGCATGTTATGCTCGTTGTGCGCAATCTGGCGGCGGGCGCGGCGGCTGTTTTGTTTCTGGCCTCGTTTGCGCTGGCGGATATCCACAAACTGCTGCGCGCAGCGGCGTATTTTCTCGGCGCGGGCGCGTATTTTGCTGAGATCCTCGTCCTGACGGACGGCTTCCGGCGCAAAGTCCCGCAGAAGGAACTCTTCATGGCATACTGCTTCGGCCCCTTGTACATCTTACTTGGCCTGAGTTATCTGCTCGAAGCATGACCGCATAGCCGGCAGAACCCCTCCGACCCGGCGTACCGCCGCGCCGCCTCCCTGAAAGGGGAGGCTTTTTTTCTGGGATGAAAAATTTTTCTTCAAACGCGCGCAACCTTCGCGGAAATTTTGCGTGTGGAAAAGAGAAATACAGCGGCGGACGCGGCGCGGCCCACAATATCTTGTGGCGGATGTTACGTCTACCTCGCAACATGGGGCGAAAGGGGCTGAAATGCTTGGAAAAACAGCCATTTTCGTAAAAATTGGTTGCATTTTTTAATTTTTATGGTAAACTGATTACATAAAAATCTGCGGCTGCAACAGGCCGCAAATTGAAAGAGGTGCACTTATGAAGCGTACATTTGGAAGATTCATGAGCCTGCTGCTGGTCCTCGCCATGGTATTGGCGATGGTGCCTGCGGCATTGGCTGCAAATCAGGCGTACAGCGTCGAGCCGAACTCGACGATTACGATCAAGACGTCGATCACAGGCTTTACTGTGACAAACTGGAAATCCAGTGATGAGAGCGTCGCGACAGTCGCAGCTGTCAGCGGCAGCACAACAGAGGCAACTGTGACCGGCGTAAAGGCCAGCAATACAGCTGTCCGGATCACGGCCACCGGCAAGGTAAATGGTCGTGATTATTCGGAGTATTTCACGGTTTATGTGCGGGACGCATATACCCTTACGCTGGCGCTCAGCAACAGCAACATCAACGGCACGGTTGCCCTGAATCAGGGCGACACCAGAACGCTCACCGCGACTGTCACGGTCGGCACCGGCAGCGGCGTGACTGCAGGCAATCTGGCAAACTGCGAGGTGCATTTTACCAGCGATAGCGATGCCATCTCGGTTAAGCCTGCCAGCGCGAAGGTCACCGCAAGCACGGTCGGCAACTACACGACCTATAAGGTCGAGGCGACTGTCACGGCGGCTGGTGTCGGCGGCGCAACGCTGACGGCGCAGGTCTATTACAAGAGCGATGACGGTATGAAGCCGTCCACGTCTGCGGCTGCAACGAAGCAGATCGGCTTCAGGGTCAGCGGCGCGGCTACGGTTACAGTCACACTGCCGGATGCGCAGAAGACGCTTTCGCTGGAAGCGATGGGCACGAGCGGCACGCTTCAGCCGAAGGTGTCCGGCTATTCCGGCACGGCGCAGCCGAAGCTGCTGTATCTGTATGACACCAAGGATAACAATCTGTATGTCCGCCCCAACGCTTCGACGACCTCCGCGACGGTCGAGCCGTACAAGGCCTGCAACGCAACAAAGATCTATATCTGCATTGCGGACTACAATCCGGGTCTGACATACGATAAGATCAACCAGAGCAACCCGTCTGCCCCGTCCACCGGCAAGCAGAAGATCGAAGGCAGCTACGCGGTCTGCACGGTCAGCATCAAGAATAAGGGCATGACTGCCACCGCGCTGGAGGTCAGGAACGATCAATCCGTGAATGTGACGGACATTGACGGGAATAAGACCACGACTCGCCTGCAGACCCAGCTCGACAGCGGCGCGATGGTCTTCGGCCTGCAGGATTCAAACTATAACCACGATAAGAAAGACACAGATATTAAAGACTCCGATCTGATCTTCACCGAGCTCACACTGACCGCGCGCATCAAGGCGCCCGACACGCTGCTTAAGAGCGATGCAGATCTTGAGAAAGCACATTCCCGCATCGAGTGGACAAGCTCTGCCCCCGCCGTTGCAGAGGTAGAGAGCCATACGTCGGGTAAGACCTCGGCGACCGCGACGATCAAGGCGGTCGCACCCGGCACGGCGACGATCACCGCGAAGGTCGACGGCAATGTAACGGCTACTTATGCGGTCACGGTCTATCAGGGCCGCGCTTTCCGTGTCACAGAAGAGCCGAGTATCGGCGAAACGGTCGGAAAGATGACGGACACCGAGCTTAAGGCCATGTTTGAGAAGGAAACGGCTAAGGTCGAGATCCAGACCAGCATCTATGCGGACGAGACGATGATCTATGAGCTGCCGGTCAAGAGCGCGAAGGTCTTGACCGGAAAAACAGCCAGCAGCAGGAAGTTCAAATATACGCTCAACGGGCTTAAGACAGCCACAAAGGAATTTTTCTACAACAGAGACGACGTTGCCGACTATGGCGTTGAGACGAAAAAGGAAGTGACCTTCTCCGACATTTCCTTTACGGAGCAGCCCGCGACAGCGGCCTATAAGATCACGGACACCATTGCCGATCTGGCCATGACGGCGTCGGTTTCGACGGGCAAGATCAAATCCGTGGTCTGGTACATGAACAGCGACCAGACGACCGGCGGCGTGGATAAAGCAATTCAGACAGACAAAATTACCGATAAGCCTACGAACTACCGTTCGGTTCTGTCCAATCTCAAGCAGTACATCACCGGTACCGGAACCTATGTGTTCTACTGCCGCGTCACGACGGAAGACGGCAAGTATGCCGAAACTCGCAAGGCTATTATTACCATCACCGGTGAAAACCACATCAACATTACATTCAACCCGACTACGGTAAAAGCAGGCGAAACGTTCACTATCACCGGCGTGCCGCAGGAGTATGTCAACGGGAAGCTGACCAACGTGACCGGCAAGACCTATACGATCACATGGACCTCGAGCGACGAGAACATTGTTAAGCTTTCCAGCAAGACCAGCACCAACAGCAGCCCCTCTATCACCGCGACGGCCAAGGCCGGCGGTCAGGTCACCATCAAGGCTGAAACGACGATCGGCGCGAAAAAGTACGCTGCCGAAGTGAAGTTCACCGTCACTGTCCCCGAGGCGGAGGCTGTCAGAGTGACGCTCGGCGAGAACGATACCTACGTCCAGCTCGACGGCAGCAAGCTTGCCGCGGCGGTCAAGAACGCCGCCAAGGCCACGCCCAGCACCTTCACCTTTGAGTCCCCGGCGAACGGCACGCTCTATACCACAAGCGCTATGTCCAGCGCGGTCAGCACGACGGCCAAGTATTCTTCCAGCGAAGTCAGCAGGATGGTCTACCGTCCGACGAGAACCACCGGCACGCACACCATCAGGTACGCCGCCTATGATGGCAGCGCCCAGGTCGCGACCGGCACGATCATCGTCATGACCAGCGCAAGCACGGTTGAATACCACATCTCTGCCAATGAAAAGCAGCAGATGTCCGTCAGCGACTTCCAGCGCGTCTACGGCTCCGGCCTGAGCACCGTGACCTTCGGCTCGAACACCGATGCCCGCGGCGCTCTGTACAAGGGCAGCACGACCAGTTCCGGCAAGGTCGGCAGCGAGTCCTACAGCGTCTCGACCGGCTCGAACCTGCTGAAGAACGTCTACTTCATCGCGGGCAGCACCACGTCGAAGTACACCGTGACCATCCCCTTCACGGCAAGCGGCTCGTCCGGCCAGATGAACGGCCAGCTTGTGGTCTATGTCAACGACACCCACACGCTGAACTCCACCGGCGCGTCCTTCCGCTCCATGGGCATTGCAAACGAACTCACGCCGGATAACGCCACCGGCAGCACCTACATCACCATTGACCGCATCGTCGGCGGTAAGCTTTACTCCGCCTACACCAGCATCAAGAACTGCACCGCGCTGACCAGCAAGGATCTCGGCAGCACGAAGTTCTACTTTACCGGCTCCAACAGCCTGGACAGCCTCTATGTCCTGCCGCTGGCCGACAGCAAGAGTGTCGAAATCTCCTATACCATCGACGGCAGCACGAAGGGCACCCTGTCCTTCTCGGTCAACCAGCAGACGGCTTCCAACCAGTTCACCGATGTGAGCGGTTCTTACAAGTGGGCAGCCAACTCGGTCGATTTCATGTACATGAACGACATCATCAAGGGCAACAACACCAAGAACCCGAAACTCTTCGGGCCGGGCGCCAAGATGACCCGCGCCATGCTCGTCACGGTTCTCTACCGCGCGGCAGGCGAACCCTCTGTTACCGGTATCACCAACAAGTTCACCGACAACAAGCAGGGCAAGTATTACTACAACGCGGTTCTCTGGGCCTCCAACAAGGGCATTGTCAACGGCGCGACCGCCACGACCTTTGACCCGGATGGCAACATCACCCGTGAGCAGATCGCAGCCATCCTGTACCGCTACGCGGGCAGCCCGTCCGTGACCGGTTCTCTGAGCGGCTACTCCGATCAGGCGCAGGTCAGTTCCTTCGCCGTCACGGCGATGCAGTGGGCCGTCGGCAGCGGCATCATCACCGGCGTCACCTCCGGCGGCAAGACGACCCTCTCCGCAAAGGGCAACGCCACCCGCGCTCAGGTCGCCGTCATGCTCCACCGCTTCCTCACCTTTGAATAATTCCAGATTTAAAACCGCCCCCGGTCCACAAAGCCGGGGGCGGTTTTCTGCGTGCGCACAAAAAGGGGGCATGCTGCAGCAGAAGCTTGTAGCATGCCCCTTGATTATTATTTTGCGTTGATGACCAGTTCGCCGTGCTGTACGTCGCAGACCAGCGTCTGGCCGGGCAGCACGTCGCCGCGCAGGATGCGCTGGGCAAGAAGTGTTTCGACCGTGTGCTGCAGATACCGGCGCAGCGGTCTTGCGCCGAACTGCGGGTCATAGGCTGCGTCAATGACGAACGACTTTGCCGCCGGAGTCAACTCGCATTTAAGCTGCTTGTCGGCAAGGCGCTTGTTGAGCGCCGCGATCTGCAAGTCGATAATGCCGGTGATATTCTCCTTCGACAGCGGCTTATAGAACACAATCTCGTCCAGCCGGTTGAGGAACTCCGGGCGGAAATTGCGGCGCAGAAGCGTCTGCACCTCGTTTTTCGCATCCTCAGAGATCTCGCCCTCCGGTGTGATGCCGTCCAGAATGGCCTGCGAACCGAGATTCGAGGTCAGAATGATGATGGTGTTCTTGAAGTCCACCGTGCGGCCCTGCGAGTCGGTGATACGACCGTCGTCGAGCACCTGCAGCAGAATGTTGAACACGTCCGGGTGCGCTTTTTCGATCTCGTCAAACAGAATGACGGAATACGGTCTGCGGCGCACGGCTTCGGTCAGCTGGCCGCCCTCCTCGTAGCCCACATATCCGGGAGGCGCACCGATCAGACGCGACACGGAGAATTTCTCCATATACTCCGACATATCGATCCGCACCAGATTCTTTTCATCGTCAAACAGCGCCTCTGCCAGCGTCTTGGCCAGTTCTGTCTTGCCAACGCCGGTAGGGCCAAGGAACAGGAACGAGCCGAGCGGCCGGTTCGGGTCCTGAATGCCTGCTCTGCTTCTCTGGATAGCCTCAGAGACGACGCGCACGGCCTCATCCTGGCCGACAACACGCTTGTGCAGCGTATCTTCGAGATGCAGCAGCTTGTCGCGTTCGCCCTCCATCAGTCTTGCGGTCGGGATACCCGTCCAGCGCTCGATGATCTTGGCAATTTCCTCCTCCGTGACCTTGTTGCGGAGTAAACTCGTCTCCTTGCTGCTTTGCGCCAGTTTTTCCTCCTGCTCCAGCTGCTTTTTCGCTTCGGGCAGATCGCCGTACTTCAGCTTCGCGGCCTTTTCGAGATCGTAACTCTGTTCGGCAGATTCAATATCGCGGTTGATCTGCTCGATGCGTTCGCGCAGCTGCTGCACGCGGCCGATTGCGTTCTTCTCGTTTTCCCATTTGGCTTTCATGGAGTTGAACGTTTCGCGCTGTTCGGCCAGTTCCTTTTGCAGTTCCGTCAGCCGCGCCTTGGAAAGTTCATCGTCCTCGTTTTTGAGCGCTGCTTCCTCAATCTGCATCTGGATGATCTTGCGGTTGATGACATCCAGTTCGGTCGGCATGGAGTCCATTTCCGTTCGGATCATGGCGCAGGCCTCGTCAATGAGGTCAATGGCCTTGTCAGGCAGGAAACGGTCGGTGATATAGCGGTTCGAGAGCGTTGCGGCGGCAATGATTGCATTGTCTGTGATCTTGACGCCATGGAAGACCTCATAGCGGGATTCCAGACCACGCAGGATGGCAATGGTATCCTCGACGGTCGGTTCCTGCACCAGAACGGTCTGGAACCGGCGCTCGAGCGCGGGATCCTTTTCGATATACTGGCGGTATTCGTCTAGCGTGGTTGCGCCGATGCAGTGCAGTTCACCGCGCGCGAGCATCGGCTTTAGCAGATTGCCCGCGTCCATGGAGCCCTCGGTCTTGCCCGCACCAACAATGGTATGCAGTTCATCGATAAACAGGATGATACGCCCTTCGGACTTTTTGACCTCGGCCAGCACGGCCTTCAGACGTTCCTCAAATTCGCCGCGGTACTTTGCGCCCGCGATCAATGCGCCCATGTCGAGTGAAAAGATCGTCTTGTCCTGCAGGGACTTCGGAACCTCGTTTGCGACAATGCGCTGTGCAAGCCCCTCGACGATGGCCGTCTTACCGACGCCCGGTTCGCCGATCAGCACAGGGTTGTTCTTCGTCTTACGGGACAAAATGCGGATGACGTTTCGGATTTCATCGTCACGGCCGATGACCGGATCCATTTTCTGTTCCCGCGCGCGCTTGACCAGATCCGTACCGTATTTGGCAAGCGCCTCATAGGTATCCTCCGGCGTGTCGGACGTTACGCGCTGATTGCCGCGCACCGACTGCAGTGCCTGCAGACAGGCCTCCTTCGTGATCTGGTACGGACGGAACAGATTTTTCAGCGTTGCATCCGCATTTTCAATCAGAGACAAAAACAGATGCTCGACGGAGACATATTCGTCCTTCATCTGCTTTGCGATGTCTTCCGCGCTGTTCAGCGCCGTATCAACGGCACGCGCAACATAATATTTATCTGCCTCACGGCCCGAGCCGGTCACGCGCGGGAGTTTTCCTAACTCTGCATCGACCGCAGCCTCAAAGCTTTCGAGCGTGATACCCATCTTTTTCAGCAGCTGCGGCACAAGGCCGTTCTCCTGCCTCAAAAGTGCGGCCAGCAGATGGATTTGCTCAATCTGCTGGTTCTGATTTTCAATGGTCAGTTTCTGGGCGGCCTGAATGGCCTCCAGAGATTTCTGTGTATAGTTTTGTGCGTTCATAGTTCACACCTCTTCTTCCAACGTTAGCACTCTATACATGTGAGTGCTAATTCACTTTGGCTTCATCATAGACCTATGCCCGGATTTTGTCAAGAGGATAAGGGGATAAAAATTATGATATTTTTGTAAACATTTGATCGAAAAAAGTTTTTTCGGATTTAATAGTTATTTAAAAACTTGCCGCTAAGTTTTTTAATAAACCCTTGCTATTATAATCATGCAAGAAGCGATATACACTTTTTCATTTTCCCCTCATATTGATAAAGAATCCCCCGCAGACAAGCCGGTCACTTGTTTGCGGGGTTTCTTTTATATTCCAAAGCAATGACGATTTCTTTCGGTTTTCTCAACGCCCACTAATTCTTCTGGATTAAGAATTATGCGTTACCCTTCAGAATTTCCAGCGCCTGCTTTGTGTCGCAGTCGAACAGTTCGCGTTCTCCTGCCTCGACGAGCAGCAGCGCATCTTCGTGCCGCCGAATGACGGATGAGCCGCCGCGGTCTGCCTCCAGTGCACACAGTTCCGGGAAAAACCGCGACGGAAACAGGCACGGGTTGCCGCGCTTTCCGTTGTGCGCTGCGGCGGTAATGCAGTTCGGGTGTTCCTGCCACGCGTCCACAATGCGTCGTACCGTTCTGGCCTGCAGCAGCGGCTGGTCGGCGACCATGTACAAGATTCCGGCACAGTCCGCCATCGCCCGTGTGCCGAGGCGAATGGTGCGGCTGATGCCGTCCTCTGGCCGGTCGTTCAGAATGGCATCGAAGCCCGCTTGCGAAGCCTCTTCCAGAAGCGAGGGATACTGCGAAACGACCGTGACGCGGACAAATACGCCCGCCGGGATCGCCTCAAGTGCCCGCGAGAACAGGCTTTGCCCGTCAAAGCGCGCGGTCAACTTGTTTTCTCCAAAACGGGAAGCATTTCCGGCCGCCATGAGCAGGCAGCCGATGGGAGGCGCAGAGAATGCAGCCATATTGTGTACTCCTTTAGGAACCGCTGATACCCGCAGACGATGGAATCATCGATTCCTTGTGATTTTCTACAAAACAGTATAGCTATTTTTGCATATTTTCGCAAGAATCATACGATTTTTTCGACATTCACGAAAAAATTCGTTATTCAAAAAGTAGGATAATGCTTTTGCTTTCTCTTCAAATCCGGATATGCTACAATAAAAACAAATAAAAGTGGAAAAATGGCGGATTTCATGCGCAGACGCGTAAAATCCGCCTATAACCCGGCAAATGGAGGTAATCGAATGAACATCGTAGGCAGAAGCGAGGTTCGTGTTGACGCCTTTGACAAGGCGACCGGCCGGACGAAATACTATGATGATCTGGCCCCAAAGGATGCGCTGATTGTCAGAGTCAAGCATTCGACCATTGCACACGGCTTCGTCAAGTCGGTTGACATCAGCAAGGCCGAGAAAATTCCCGGCGTTGTCAAGATCCTGACCTGCTTTGATGTGCCGGACATCCCGTTCCCCACGGCTGGCCACCCGTGGTCAATGGACCCGTCTCATCAGGATATTGCCGACCGGCACCTGCTGAACCAGCATGTGCGCTATTATGGCGATGATGTGTGCGCTGTTATCGCCGAGGATGAGGTTGCGGCTATGCAGGCCGTACGCGCCATTGAGGTCGAATACGAGGAATTGCCGTTCGTGCTCGACGTGCAGAAGGCCATGGAGCCCGGCGCGCCGCAGCTGCACGAGGCGTTCCCCAACAACATTCTCAAGCATACGACCGCCTCGGCGGGCAATTATGCCGAAGCGATCAAAGAACCGGGCCTGATCAAAGTCGAGGGCTGGTACGAAACGCCTACCGTACAGCACTGCCACATTGAAAACCACGGCTGCTTCTGCTACGCGGAAAACGGTCGTCTGGTCGTGACGAGTTCCACGCAGATCCCGCACATCATCCGCCGTGTCGTCGGACAGGCGCTGGGCCGTCCGTGGGGCGACATCCGTGTCGTCAAGCCGTACATCGGCGGCGGCTTCGGCAACAAGCAGGACGCGCTCTATGAGCCGCTGTGCGCATGGTGCTGCACGCAGGTCGGCGGCCGCTGCGTCAAGCTTGACTGCTCACGCGAAGAGACGTTTGTCTCCAACCGCGTCCGCCATGCCATCCGCACGCACATCATCTCCTGGCTGCGCAAGGACGGCACCATCGCCGCCAAGAAGGTCGAGTGCTTCTCCAACCAGGGCTCCTACGCCTCCCACGGCCATTCGATTGTCGCCAAGGCGCTCGGCTCCTTTAACCAGCACTATCCCTGCCCCAACTTTGAGGGCGATGCCTATACTGTTTTCACCAACCGCCCGGCGGCGGGCGCCATGCGCGGCTATGGCATGCCGCAGGCGTCGTTCGCGGATGAGTCCCACGCAGAGCAGTGCGCAGAGGCTGTCGGCATGACGCCGCTGGCCTACCGCTGGCAGAATCTGATGAAGCCCGGCTACGTTGACGGCTTCTCGAAAAACGAACTTTATGAGGACTCCTACCGGCAGTGTATGGAAAAGGGCATGAAGGCCATCGGCTATGAAGAAAAGCTGAAGGCCTACGCCAACCAGACCGGTCCCATCCGCCGCGGTATCGGCCTTGCGACCTTCTGGTACAACACTGCCGTTTTCCCCATTTCGCTGGAAACCTCCTCCTGCCGTCTGCAGCTGAATCTCGACGGCACGGTCAATCTGCAGGTCGGCGAAACGGAGATCGGTCAGGGCGCAGATACGGCCTATGCGCAGATGTGCGCGGAGATCCTTGGCCTGTCCGATTATAAAAAAGTACATGTTCTGTCCTGCCAGGATACCGATGTGACCCCGACAGGCCTCGGCGCATACGCTTCCCGTCAGACGTTCACCGCAGGCTTCTCCATCCGGCAGACGTCCGAGCTGCTGAAGCGGAAGATTCTCGAATACGCCTGCGAGGTCACACGTCAGGCAACCTATAACATGGATATTATCGACTCCAACATCGTCCGTATCACCGATGGACGTGTGCTCATGAGCCTGTCCGAGTTGTCCATGACCGCGCAGTATAACCCGGTCCATTCCGAGCATCTGACAGCGGAATCGACCTACACCATCCGCAACAACGCCTATTCCTTCGGCTGCACGTTCGCCGAGGTCGAGGTTGATATCCCGATGTGCAAGGTCAAACTGCTGAACATTGTCAATGTCCACGATTGCGGCAAACTCATTAACCCAGCGCTTGCCGAAGCGCAGGTGCACGGCGGTATGTCCATGGGCATCGGCTACGGCCTGTCCGAGCAGCTGCTGTTCGATGAGAAGACCGGCCGGCCGCTCAACAATAACCTGCTTGACTACAAACTTTCGACCTTTATGGATCATCCGAACCTCGAAGCCGAGTTTGTGGAAAACTATGAGCCGACCTCTGCGTTCGGCACCAAGGCGCTGGGCGAGCCGCCCGCCTGCTCCCCGGCCCCTGCCATCCGCAATGCCATTTATCATGCGACCGGCGTCGCCATCAATCAGGCGCCGATCACACCGCACGTCCTCTTCGCCAAATTCACCGAAGCGGGCTTGATTCAGGACTGAGGGAGGGAACAGACTATGTATGATATGAAAGCGCTCTATGAAGCGTACAGCGTAGAAGAAGCAGTCAAGCTTCGTCTGGAGCATCCCGAAGCGCAGATCATCGCGGGCGGCACGGACGTGCTCGTCCAGATGCGCGAAGGCCGCCGTGCGGGCAAGGAACTCATCTCCATCCAGAAGATCGACTCCATGCGCGGCGTGTGTATGGACGAAAACGAAAACATCCGCATCGGCTCGCTTACAACCTTTTCCCACATTACGCATAATCCTATCATCATTGAAAAGATTAACGTGCTGGGCGAAGCCGTCGATATGGTCGGCGGCCCGCAGATCCGCAACGCCGGCACCATCGGCGGCAACACCTGCAACGGCGTGACCTCTGCCGATTCCGCTTCTACGCTCCACGCATGGGAGGCGATTGTCGAACTGACCGGCGTGAACGGCAAGCGGTATCTGCCGATCAAGGACTTCTATATCAAGGCCGGTACGGTCGATATCAACGTCGCCGAGGGTGAAATTCAGACTGCAATTCTGATTCCGAAGGCCTCGTGGGAAAATACGAAGGGCTTCTATATCAAATACGGCATGCGCAACGCTATGGAAATTGCCACGACCGGCTGCTCCGTCAATGTGCGGCTGTCCGCGGACAAGAAAACGTTCGACCGTGTGCGCATCGCCTACGGCGTCGCGGGTCCTGTGCCCATGCGCGCACCGAGCGCCGAGGCCGTTGTAAACGGCCAGCCCGTCACAATGGAAAATGTTGAGGCGTTCTCCAAGGCCGTTCTGGAGGACATCAATCCCCGTGATTCCTGGCGTGCCAGCAAGGCGTTCCGCAAGCACATCGCCGTGGAAATGGCCAAGCGCGCACTCATCAAGTCTGTCAAACGCTGCGGAGGTGAAATCTGATGGCACAGTACGCTCTTGTCAAATGCAACATCAACGGCAAAGACGTGGAAAAGATCGTCGATGTCCGTGCAAGTCTGACGGATATGCTCCGCAATGATTTCCGGCTTACGTCTGTGAAAAAGGGCTGTGAGGTCGGCGAATGCGGCGCATGCACCGCGCTTATCGACGGCGAGGCGATCAACACCTGTCTGTATCTGGCTGTCTGGGCCGAGGGCAAGCACATTATCACGCTTGAGGGCCTGATGAACCCTGACGGCACCGTCTCCGACGTGCAGAAGGCTTTCATGGAGGAAACGTCTATCCAGTGCGGCTTCTGCATCCCCGGTTTCATTCTGACGGCGACCGAGATCGTCAACTCCGGAAAGGAATACACGGACGATGAACTGCGCAAGCTTCTTTCCGGCCACCTGTGCCGCTGCACAGGCTACCAGAACATTTTCCGCGCCGTAAAAAAGACCATGCTCCGCCGCCTCGGAAAAAACGAGGAAGCAGAGTTGGTGCGATAATTTATAAACATAAAAACTGCCCGCCGGAAAAGGCGAACACGCACAAGGACAACAAAAAATCGCTTAGAGCAACAACCGGCAACAGTCAAGTGACTGTTGCCGGTTTAACTGTGTATTTATAGTCGCTATATGCCGCGAGATAGCTGAAGCAGAACCAGAAGCCGTCGCGCTTAAGTAGTTTTTCACGCAAGGCATCGGCCTTTTCCGTCTCGCCATGCGTTTCCAGCAGTACGCAAAGGCCGTAAGCCGTCATGGCAAACTGTAAATCGTCCGGTTCCGCGTCCAACTCTGCCAGCATATCCTCCATCGGCGCAAAGCCAGCCGCCACGCGCATGGCTTTTTCATACGCCGTGTGGTGGCCGACGTACATATCGGGTCGATAATGCTGCTTCAACGTTTTTTGTGCCTCGTCCGCTTTTTCAGCACGAAGCTGCGAAAGTACCAGCCAGTAGACATCCGCGATGTACATATCGTCGTCCTGCGGCGCGATGGCAAGAGAACCGGCAAAAGCGGCGGTCGCCGCATCATAGTTTTGCAGCATATACTGCGCCATGCCGATGCGGTAGCGCGACTCGATGCTCATGCCGTCCGCCTGTTCGCAGTGCGTATAATCCGCGAGCGCCCGTTCAAATTGCAGCGTATCGAGATACTTGGGGCCGCGCTTGCGGTAAGCTTCCATGCGTTCCGGCTCCAGCTTGACTGCCTGCGTCAAAGCGTCGATCGCCTCCCGGAAACGCAGCTGCCAGCACAGCGCGTCTGCCAGCTCCAGAAGATTTTCATACGTCTGCGGCTTTGCGCGGCAGGCGAGAATTTCGTCCGTGTCGGCAAGCCCATGCGGCAGATTCTGAAGCTGACTTTCGTGCGACGCATGAACGTCTGCAAAGTATTTTCCCATGTTACCCCTCCGAAATGGTTTCTTTTCTGGCGGTCAGCCAGAGACTGATCAGGTAAAATGCCAGACACAGCAGCATGACGCACACGCCGGGTGCCAGCAGATATTGGTGCGCACCCCGCAGAAACGCGCCACGCTTATACGCAAAATTGACCATCGTCCCCCAAGTTGGGCGATAGAGATCGCCAAGCCCCAGAAACGAGAGCGTCGACTCCATCATAATGCAGCTGTTCACCCCGAGCAGAAAGCGCGAGAGCAACACATCCGACAGGTTCGGCAGGATGTGCCGCACGGCAATATGGGCGCGGCTATAGCCGAGGATCCGGCAGCTTTCGATAAACGGCTGTGTGTGCAGCTGCAAAACCTTTGCGCGCACGGCGCGCGCCGTACCGACCCAGCTGAACGCCGCGATCAGAATGATCAGGTGCGCGGCAGAGCTGCCAAAAAATGTCGCCAGAACAATGAGGGTAATGAGCTTTGGAAGCAGAACAAAAATCTGAATCAGGCCATTGAAAAGCTGACCGACCCAACCATGAAAGCTCCCAAGGATCCCGATACCCGCCCCCAGAATCAGCGTCAGAATACTGCTCAAGACGCCGACCAGCAGCGTCTGCCGCGCGCCATAGACAAGCTCGGTAAAAATATCGTAGCCCATCGCGTTCGTGCCGAGCAGATGCTCCCGGCTTATGGGGAGCCACTTCGTGAACAGCTCTTTTTGACTGTAACTTGTAAAAAACTCGGGTGCAAATGCAGCCAACGCAAAAACGGTCAGCAGCAAGAGTCCCAAAATGAGCGGCAAAAGGCCTTTCTTTCTCATGCTCTGCTCTCCAATCTCCGCTTGGGGTCAAGGAGCAGACACAAAAAATCGGCAAGCAAAATCGACAGCACCATGATGCACGTCGCCACAAACAAAATGCCCTGCATGAGCGGATAATCGAGCGTATAGACCGCCTCCGTCAGCAGCGACCCCATCCCGCCGATGGAGAAAATTTTTTCGATCACGACCGAGCCGCCCACGCAGAGCGACACGCTCATGCCGAGCATCGTGAGAAACGGCTGCGCGATCGAGCGCAGGAGATACTCCCGGCGGATGACGCTGTCCGGAAGTCCCCGCTGCTTTGCGTACAAAATGTCTTTCCCGTCCGACGCGCTTGCTGCCATGTTGCGCACAAGCAGATACCGGCTGGGAAGTGCCGCCAGCGTTAAGGTTCCGACCGGCAGCAGCAGATGCAGAACCCTGTCCCATACATACCCAGCCGTGCCGCGCATAGCCTCCGGAGAATTGAGGCCGGTGTAGGGAAGCAGCCGGTTCTGGAAACAGAACACGATCATCAGTCCCAGTCCAATTAAAAACGTCGGCACGGCGTTGAGGATAATCAGCGCTGTTGTGGAAAAGCGATCGGCAAGCGAATCCTTTTTGTACCCGCACCGAAGCCCCCAGTGTAGACCGATTCCCGCCGAAAGCAGCACCGCCGGAACCGTGATCTGCAGCGTATAGCCAATTTTTTCGCCGATGAGCGCCGAGACAGTTGCATCCTTTTTATACGAATATCCGAGCGTCCCGTTCAGAAGCGACCGCAGGTAATAGCCAAACTGCACCGGAAGAGATTTGTTCAGATGCAGCGCATCCTCGTAAAATGCCACCTGCGCGGGCGTCATGTCCTGCTCGGAAAAGCCTGTCAAGTACGCCACCGGGTTGCCCGGCAGCAGCCGCGGCAAGAAAAAATTCAGAACCACGACCAGCAGAAAGCACACGAGCGCAAGCCGCACATTTTTTCTGTAATCCTTCACGCCCGCACCTCTTTCAGCCGGTGGTCTTCGTCAAATTCATAGACTGTATCACAGTAAAAATCCGTCAGCGCCCGGTCGTGGCTGATGAACAGCACAGACCCGCCGCTGGGGATCATCTGCGCCTTTACAAACGCCAGCAGATTTGCCTGCGTAGACACATCCAGCATCGATGTCGCCTCATCTAAAATCAGAAGCTTCGGGCTTAAAAGCAGGCAGCGCGCCAACGCCACACGCTGCGCTTCGCCGCCGGAGATCTGTCGCGGCAGATGGGCAAGAATTTTAGACGGCAGCTGCATCTGCGCCAGAATGTCGGCGATCAGCTTCTCCGTCTCCTGCCTGTTTTTCGTCAGACGATGATAGGAAATCAGCTCCCGCAGTCCCGCGCCGATTTTCTGCGAAGGGTCGAGCGTGGCATACGGCTGCTGATAAACCATCTGGATGGCAAGACCGCGCTTTCTGTCATACGCTTCTTTTTGGGACACAAGCAGTTTCCCGTCAAGGAAAACCGCTCCCGCGTCGGGCGCTGTCACGCCGCAGAGAATTTTTGCAAACGTCGATTTTCCGATGCCGCTCGCGCCGGATACCCCGATGATGCTTCCGTTGGGAATGGTCATGGAAACATCCTGCAAAACCGTCTGGTTTCCGAACGATTTGCAGCAGTTGTTGATCTCAAGCATGGCAGCACCACCATTCTGTCTTCCCATCCGTGTGTTTTGACATCGCGCCGTTCAGACAGGCTTCCTCCGCCTCCGGGCAGCGGGCGTAAAACGGACAGCCGGATACGTCCTCGCGCAAGACCGGCGACGGCTGCATCCCGTTTGCGACCTGCGCGGCAAGAAGTGCCTTCGTGTACGGATGGCGTGGCGTGCTTAAAACGTCAGCGGATGCGCCCGTTTCCAGCATCCGCCCGCCGCACAGCACCAGAACCCGGTCACAGCGCGAGGCGACGGAAATGTCGTGTGTAATAATAAGCTTCGCTGCATCCGGGAAAATCGAGTCCAGAAGCGCAAAAAACTGCGCACGCCCAGCTTCGTCCAATCCGTTTGTTGGCTCATCCGCAATCAGAAGCCGCGCCCGGGAGCAGGCTGCCAGCGCGATCGTCACGCGCTGCGCCATGCCGCCGGAGAGCTGAAAGGGATACTTGTCCAGAACCGTCTCCGGCGCGTCGAAGCCCGCAAGACGCAGCTTTTCTGCCGCCAATGCCGGGAACTCCTTGCGCGGCAAGCCGAGCTTTTTCAGGCTGTCATAGAGCTGTTTGCGCACGGTACGCGCAGGGAGCAGAAATTCCGCGCCGTTTTGCGGAATATAAACAAGCCTGTCTCCACGCAGCGTTTGCAGCTGTTTGCCGGTCGGAAGCGCTGTGCCGTCCATCTGGATACAGCCACCCTGCATCCGCACGTTCGAGGGGAGAAGCCCCAGAATCGAGAGTGCCAGCATGGTCTTGCCCGAGCCGGTCTCGCCGATGATCGCCAGCCGCTGCCCGGAAGAAAGGGAAAAAGAAACGTCCTGCAAAAGCACGCGTTCGCCGTGCGCGAGCTTTGCGGGGATCGTCCCGCAGGCATAGGAAAACGCCGGAATGTTTTCAGCTGCAGCCATCGGCGTTCCCTCCTCGCGGTGATTTTAATTATTGTACCGTATCTGGGCGATGTGCGTAACCCTCCCCGGGGGATAATTTTTTAGGGCATCACCGCACAATTGTGTCTGCGTGCCTCGCCGGGTCTTTTCCGCCAATTCTGCGGTTTGAAAAACGAGAAATACACAAAGTATTCCTTCGTTTTCCAAACCTTGACTTGACGAAAAATCCCACGCCGAGTCATCTTGCCAAATTATGCGGTGACGCCTTAGAAAAACGCGGAGATTTCCGAAGAAACCCCCGCGTTGGAAAGGTACCTTGATTATTTTGCTGTGATCGAGAACCAGGTGCTTGCGTTGTTGAGCCCAAACACCGCGTCTACGGTGAAATTCTCATATGCCGCGCTGTGGACAAGGATCTGGCTGTCCCAGTAGAGGGCAATGAGCGGTGTATGTGCAGCATACCAGTCCTGCAGGCTGCCCGCCGCAGCAGTGTATTCCTCTACGGTTTTCGCTTCACCCATCGCGGAAAGAATCGCCTGGAATTCTTCGTCAAACACCTGACAGCCACCCTGCACGGGATGTGTGCCATCGACGTAAATGGAAGCAAGACCGTTCTTCATGCCCATACCGGCAACCGTGTAGCCGTAGATCGCAGCTTCCATCGTGATATTGTTCTCAGAGAATTTGTTGCTGGTCTTGGCGTTGTAGCTGTCGCCGTCCAGCGTTTCGAGATCCACCTGAATGCCGAACTGCTCGAGCTGCGTCTTGACAAGCTCTGCATAGCCGACATGGGCTTCCTTGCCTGCGTTGCAGGTGAGGGTAAAGGCACAAACCTCGCCGTCCGCGTTCACATAGAAGCCGTCCGCATTCTTTTCTGTGTAACCGGCATCCGCCATGTACTGCTCGGCTTTCGCCAGATCCTGACCGAGCGCTTCGGTCTCCTTATAACCCACGGTCACAGGCGGCACGAAGCCGCGGTTGGGGTTCGAGGCATAGGCGCTGCCGAATACGGTGCGGAAGCTGTCATAGTCCAGTGCGTAGGAGACTGCCAGCCGGAGGTTTTCATCCGCGAACGGGCCGTTTGCGTTGTTGAACGCCAGCACAGCCGGGGCATTCGCCGCCGTGACGGCTTCGAGCGTCAGCGCATCGGTCGCAGCCAGCACATCCTGATACGAACCGGATACGCCCGTGGAGTATGCCCACGTCATATCCAGGTCGCCGTTCTGGAGCGCCAGATACATGGTATCTTCGTTGCCAAACAGCCGGTAGGTGAGCTTGCCGACATTCGGCGTCTGCGGATAGTAGGGATTCGGAACGAAGGTGAGCGTCCCAGCCTCCTTGTTGAAGCTGTCGAGCATATACGGTCCGCAGGTGACGCGGGCTTCAGCTTCTGTGACAGAATCCTTGCCCTCATAGACGTGCTTCGGCATGACGCGGAAGGACGTCATGTTGGAAAGCTCACGCACGTTGGCAGACGAGAGTGTCAGGGAAATGGACATTCCATCGTCGGAAATCGCATAGGATGCGTATTTTGCCTCCGTGACCTTGCCGTCTTCATCCGTTTGAGAGACAAAATTGGCGCTGCCGTTTGCGTCGTCATAGTTCAGTGTGAACAGAATATCCTCTGCCGTGACCGGTTCGCCATCCGACCACGTCATGCCCGGCTCGATGGTGTAGACCCATGTGACGGAATCTTCCGTTTCGTAGGAAGCAAGCAGCGGATGGTAATTGCCCTCCGCGTCCTGCCAGACGAGCGGAAGCTCGCTGACGCCGCTGGCAAGCATATCGAAGTGATACTCACCAAACGTCGCTGTCTCAATGGCAGCCGTCGTGCCGACCGTGAACTGCTCGATCGGGTATGTGAGCGCTTCCGGTTCCGACGGCTGCTCCGTCTGTGTCGGTTCCGTCGGCTGATCCCCAGCCTGTGCCGGCTGTTCCGCTGGCTGCTGCGTCTGGGATTCAGGGGTGCTGCAGGCTGCCAGAGCAAATACGAGACTCAGGCAGAGCAGCAAAGCAAGAAGTTTTTTCATTTGGGGTTCTCCTTTGTGTGAATATATGTCAAATCTGTGATTTGATTCTGGGGTCACGCGCCGGGCGGCGACCATGAGAGCAGAGCCAGATTGAGCTGGGACTGCTCTGTTAAAATGCCGTCCACTGCATTTTTTTGAAAATATGTGCGCAGATATGCTTCGGATGCGGAATCCTCCACGCCGAAAATGCGGAAGTACACAATATAGCGGGTCAGAAAATTCTCCAGACAGGTTTTCGATTCTGAAGAAACGTTCCATGTCTTCACATCAGGAAGCCTTCCCATCAGGCTCAAAACGTCAAAATATCGAAGTGCCTCTGTGACCATTCCGCCCGGAGCTGCCAGGCCAAGCTCCTGTATCATGGCTTTGCGGTGAAAGTCGTATGAGCCGCGGGCCACGGTCAGGATACAGCATTTTCGTGCCGCCAGGCGCTCCATGGCAAGCAGCGACTGTTTGTCAGAGATCGCGGGGCACATTGCCGCAAAGACGACATTAAAATGGGCATTTGAACGGGATGCGTAAGAATCCCAGTCCGCCTGCACGCAGGAAACATTTGTGCAGCCGAGGCGGCGGCTTCTGCGCTGCAGCAGCGCAAGAGACGCAGCGTTGCAGTCCAGCGCCGTAACAGACGCGCCGTGCATGACCAGCGGAATGGCATAGCTTCCGCTTCCGCAGCCAATGTCCAGCACCGAGTCGCCTTTGCGCAGAATGCCGCTTTTCAAAAGGTACTCGACGACCTGATCTCCCTGCGGGCTGCGGAATTTGTCGGTCGGGCAGTGCTCGGCAAGATAGGTATAATAGTCATCCCATGCCTTGCGCCAAGCGCCGGATCCTGCGTCCCTGCCGGATTCCCAGTCGCGGCAGGCTTCTTCCAATGTCTGCATCGTCAGTCCACTTCCTCCGCGTCTACGAAAAGGTTTGTGATCTGCACAGGAATCGGCAGGCGGCTCTGCTTGACGGCGCGAAGCACCATATCCTTGAGCTCAGCGCAGCAGGGCTTGTCCATCGTGACGATGGTGACGCTTGCAACGTCGTTGAGGCTGAAAATATCCGCCAGCTTCACGGTAATATCAAAGTCGTTTTCCGGGCAGCAGATCAGCGGCACCCGTCCCTTGGACAGTGCGTCATGGAAGCCCGGATAGGAAAATGCCGAGCAGTCCGCTGCAATGAGCAGATGTCCGTGATGATAGTAAGGCGAGAGCTTCGGCGCTTTGTAGAGCTTGATTGGCCACTGCACCAGGTCGCTGCTTTCCTGAAGCAGAGCTTCGGGGTTGAACTCACGAACTCGTTTCCATGGGTCAAAATTCTTGTCGATCATAGCGTTCCTCCTCAGCGAATGTAGCGGTCAATGGCCTTTTTGAAATCGTCGAGCGTCTGTGTATCGCCGGACTGCACCGCGTCCACAACGCAGTGGTCGAGATGGTCTTTCAAAATCACCTTGGCGATAGATTGCAGCGCGCCGATCACAGCGGAAAGCTGCATCAGAACGTCCGAGCAGTCCTCTCCGCTGTCTACCATCGCGCGGACGTGCTGCAAATGCCCGGAGGCTCTTGCCAGCCGGTTCTGAACATATTTCGTGTTTTCATGGTGGTGCGGGTGCTTGTGGCCGTCTGCATGGTCATGGTGGTCATGCTCGTGCGGATGGTCATGCGTGTGTTCATGTTCATGAAAATGCTCCTGATCCAGTTCATCCATGCGTGCCACCACCTTTCATTTTTGTATTTTACAAAATTTCGCGCTGGCTCGTAAGCCTCCCCGGGGGATGAAATTTTGTGCGCGGCACAGAAATCAGAACCCCCTCCGGGGGTAAAATGCGGAATGAGCGCGTTTTTGGGATCGTGTTCAATGAAACGGCGACCTGAATCGTGAGAATTGCGAAAACCCACTGATTATTTTTTGTGCAAAATGTTCAAAGTGAAAAACAATATCCGGTACAGGGGATGTAAAACGCCCTCCGCGCAACTGGCGCGGAGGGCGTTTGGAATGGGATCCGCTTTATTTTGCCATCAGGCGATACAAAATGGTGACGACCTGCGCGCGGGTCGCGGTAGCGGTCGGATTCAGATTGCTGCCGCTGCCCTTGACAAGCCCCTCGGAAACGGCCCAGAGCATTGCGTCAGACGCCCAGGATGCGACTGCTGATGCGTCGGAGAACTTGGAAAGATCGTCGGACACAGCCGGTTTTCCTGCATTGCGGTAAAGCATGGTGACAAGCTCCTGACGCGTGATGCTGCCGTTCGGATTCGTTCCGTCGGAAATGCCCTCGGTCTTTGCCCACTCCAGTGCTTTCTGGTACCACGGGCTGCCGCCGTCAACATCTGCGCCTGCTGCGCGGCCAAGTACTGCCCACAGCGCTGCGCGGGTCATGTTAGCGTTCGGACCGAAGGTTTCCTTACCGGTTCCATTGGCAATGCTGTTTTCTCTCGCCCACTTTACGGCATCGGCATAATAGGCTGCTGCCTTAACATCGTGGAACACTTCGTCCGTTTTTTCCAGTGAAATGCGTCCCTGCGCACTGGCGTAGCTGCTGCCGATCACGCCGTTCAGCTGCTTCTGGATGTACTGCGCGACAGCGTCGCGGACCTTTACGCCGTTGCCGTTGTTGGCGTAGGCTGCGCCGGTTTCCTTGGCTTCCTTCAGCGTGTAGTAGGTGTCATTGCCATTGATCAGGAAATTGTCGCAGACAACGGCGTAGGTTGCCTTGCTGTCAAATGCCTTACCATTTACGGAGGTGATGGTCACGCGGCTGACGGAGTCTGCACGGAAGAACTTGCCGTAGGCCTCGCCCGCGTCATATTCCTTGCCGGTATCGAGCGAGTAGGCCAGACCGGAAACCTGCGCGAAGCCCGGGCAGTTTTCCCGCTGCGATGCGGCCTCCAGCGTTTCCAGAAGCTGTGCGCCGGTCAGTTCAATGACACCGATCCCCATCGGGGAGAACGGCAGCGCCTTCAAAAGATCTGTTTCGGTGATCTCGCCGGAATACAGGAAGTTGTCGCAGTTGCCGCCGTTCTGGATGGCGATCAACGGGAGCTTCTTGTTGTAGCCGTCGATGTAGTTCTGCGCATACCAGCGCAGTGCGTCCGTCGTCAGATCGCCGAGATTCGTCTCGCCGTTCCAGTTCGCGGAATCCGCGCCGGTCAGGATAACATCGGAGCGGCCGACCGTTTTACCGGCAGCTGCCTTCAGCGCGGCGGCGCTTTTGGCGATCTCCGTGTCGCTGCCGCTCAGATCCGGCGTAAGAGCAGTTACGGTCTTGCTGGAATTGTCAATGACATACGCGCCGACCGTTTCCGCATTGCCCGCATCAATGACAAGATCGCCGTATTCGCTGCCGCTGACACCGGCGTTGGACAGGCAGATCGTCACGTTCGCGTTCAGCTTTACGGGCTTCGGCTCGGAAACGCGCAGGCAGCCGTCCTGCACATTCGCTGCTGCGGAAGTAGCGGTCAGGCCATAAAAGCCGACCTTCAGGCCGCTCTTTGTAGTAAGGACCGTACTGGCTTCAAAGGAATAGTATTCTGTTTCTGACGCGGCGTTGGAAGAAAGAACCGTGAATGTCGCAGCCGCTTTCTCCGCGCGGTCCGCCGTAACCTCGCCCTTCATGTCCTTGTTGTAGGTCAGAGCCTCTGCACCATTCTGCAGCTCGGCCTGTGTGTAGTATTTCGTGATGTTCTTGTGGTAACCGTAGCCGGTCGTGGCGTCGGCGTATCCAAATTCCGCAAGCCCCATCGCCGCAACGTCATAGCCAGCCGCGTCCATCAGGTTGTAAACGCCCAGACCGCGGTCGCTGTTCGCCGCAGCTGTGCCCTGCAGGAAGTTGCCGGCATCGGCCAGAATCACGTCCGCACCCGCGTTTTCGTAGGCCGTCTTTGCAGCGGCGACCTTCGCATATACGTCCACATCACCGCGGACGTTGGCGGTATAAAGGATCACAGTCTTGCCGGTGTAGTTCTCCGCCGCGAAAGCGGTGACAGAGCACAGGCTGAGAACCATGACCAATACCAGAAGAAGACTCAGTGTTTTTTTCATATTGTTTGATTCCTCTCTTTCACTCTGGAATGTATCTGCGCAGATTTCTGCGTTTTTACCAATATAGCAAACCGCTTCGTCTGCCGCAAGCTCCCCCGGGGGTTCTGAAAAATCATTTTTGCAAAAAAACTTCCGGCGTTGCAAAAGCGCAGCCGGAAGAATTTTATTATGAAAAGCTGATTGGAATGGAACTGATGTTCAGCTCCTGTGTGGCCTTTGCAAGATCAACATCCGTGTACCAGTCGCCGTAAAGCTGCTTGGCAAGCGCCAGCTTCGCGTATAGCATGGTCGCCTCGTCGCCCCAGAGCGCCGAGGGAGAAACCAGAATGATCTGCTGCTCCGGGAAGCGCGCCTGCGCCGAGGCGCGGATGGAAGCCGCCTGCGACAGATCCGCGCATTTGAGGACGACCTGCGGCTTTTTCGCCTGTACCCAATCGTCCGTAACGTTGGGATCGTCCCGGTTTTCCGCAATATTGAACGAGCCGGTCGCTGTGATCAGATCGCAATATTGCTGGGTCACGCCGTCGGTTTCCGTTTCAAAATAGATGGAGATCTGCTGGCAGAGATAGATCTGCTGCGTCTTGTTTTGCAGTGTGAAGGTCCAGAACGCCAGCGGATCATACGTCCAATGCGCGTAGACAGTTTGGTCGTCTGTGCCGGAAAATACGGTTTCCGGCAGGATCTGTTCGCCACCCTCTATCTGCGTCCACCAGCCGTTAAAGTCATATCCCTCCCGCAGCGGAATAGGAAGCGCGCCGTAGCAGTCGCCGTCGCTGAGCGCCAGCGTCGCCTCCTTGGACTTGATCCTGCCGCCGTTCGGGTCGAGGGTCAGCGTCGCGGCGTCTCTGTGCTGCCAGTGCGCATAGAGCGTATGCGCCTGCACATCGGAAACGATTGTTTCCGGCAAAATCTGCTCTCCGACGTCCGGCAGCGTCCACCAGCCGACAAATGCATATCCGCGCCGGACGGCTGCACGCCGTAGGGCTGACCGGGCGTAACGCTTGCGGACACGGTTGCGCTGTCGCCGCCGTTCGGATCATAGGTCACGGTAACGCCGGCTGCCAGCTGCTCGGTGTAGACTGCCGTGCCTGTCTGTGCCACAGATACGGAGGTATCCGGCTGTTCCGCCTGCGCGGTTTCATCCGGCTGCGGCGGCGTATCGGGCGGGGTCTCCTCCGCAGGAGGCTCCTCTTCCGACTCTTGCTCCGGTGGTTCAGGCTCTTCCTGCGCGGGCGGCTGCGGTTCTTCTTCCTGCGGCGGCTGCGCTTCCTGCTGCGCCTGCAGGATCGTGTCGGCCTGCGCCGGGTCTGCGATCAGGCGCACCCGGCAGGCGCACAGCATGCCAAGGAGCGTCAGGCACAGAAAGATCAAAAAAATTCGTTTCATCAAAATTCCTCGCTCTTTCACAGTGCAAGCCAGTATGTTACCCAAATCTGCTGCTTTTTGGAGAGCTTCTTCCAGACAAGCGGCGCAGCAGTCTGCAAAAACGCGCGCATCTGCGCACGTTGCTGCTCGGTCATCTCGTGCGTACTGTAAGCGGCCTCCTGCCACAGCGGGAGGATCTGTAAATACTGAGCGGCGATCTCCGACCCCAAAATCGTCCCGATTTTCTCCGAATAGCTTGCGAACGGCACATTTTCCGGCTCCAGCCCGGCAAGCCGCAGCCAGCGCAGCACATAGCGGAAGCTGGCGCAGATACACGCGCGCGCATCCGCGTCCGAAAGTCCTGCCCGGTTTCGTTCCCGCTTCTTTTTCAGCCGATCCAGATAAACGGATGGCACAAAAAGCATCAGCAGCAACAGAAAAATCACCAACACCGCGCGAATGGGACGGGAAAGCGGTTTTCTGTCTCCGTCCAGTGTGCTTTGCATGGACTCCTGCCGGAACGTCGGCGGTTCGCTCTGCGGCGTTTGCTCCGCAGGCACATCCTGCTGTGCCGGAAGTTCGCCGTAAGCTGCCGTCTGAACGGCAAGCTGATCCCGCGCACGTTCCTCCCACGCCGAAAGCTGTGCGTTCTCCGTTTCCGGCAGAAGCAGGCAGCCCGCAGCCAGAAGGACAAACACGGCGGCGATTGGAAGAAGCCGCCATGGATGCAGTCCGCTATCCTGCGGCAAAAGCGTCAGCAATAGGCTGGTCACAAGCGCGATCAGCCAGCCGCGCTCCGGCAAAACACCGAGATACGCCATCGCACCGCAAAGTGCGGCCAGCACAAATGTCCGGCTGAACCGCCCGGGCAGCGTCAGCAGCTGCGCAAGCAGCAATCCAAGCAAAATTGCGGCCGTCTGTAAGCAGCCGGCCTGTTCCGCCTGCGACGCGTAAACGGGCAACTTTTCATAGAGGTAAGCCTGCTGCAATTCACTTGCGGCAAATAGCCGGTTCACGAAAAGACAAACGCCGTCGCGCGAGGGCTCCCACAAAACCCACACCGCAGCGCCAAGCAGCAGAAAGAGAGAAAGCCGGACGATACTTTGAATCTTTGCTTGCTTCGGCAGAAAACAGAGTGCCAACAGCAGCACCGTGCCAGCCCCCCATGCGCCGAGCAGCATCCGGCCAAGCCCTGCCATGCTGCAGAGCGCGCCCGCGCTTGTGAGATAGACGGCGGTACAGCCGATCGCGCGGAATATGCGGTTTTCCTGTTTTGCCTGCGGCGGTCTGGTGTCAACGATCTGCATGGATCATCCTCACAATTCAAAATGGAGCGTCCCGGCGCGCAGCGCATCCGCGCGGAACGCATAAACGCGGACGCGGACTGGTTCAGCGATCTCCGGCAAAGCGCCGGCATCCGGGAAAAGAATGCTCACACAGCCGGTCTGCGCGAGATCCTCCGCCGCAGGGACGGCACTTGCTGCGATTAGCGCGATATGCGCGTAGGAAAGCGCAGGGTGCTCCTGCAGGAACGCTGTGGTACGTTCGATCTCCGGCGCACTGTGCAGCAGTGTATGCACCGTTTGCGCCAGTGCGGGCATATCAGCAATATCATGCAGTTCGCCGGCGCAAAGCAGCGTGTGCGGAAGCTCCTGCCGCAAAAGCTCTGATGAAACAGAAACCATCGTATCCAGCATGGCGTCCAGCTGTTCCGGCGAAAGTGATCTCTCCGGCAAAAATACAAGCAGCAGCCGATTCATTGCCGGCAGGCCAAACTCGCGCACCATCAGCGTCCCCATTTTCTCGGACAGCTTCCAGTGGATCTGCCGGATCGGGTCTCCCGGCACATACTCGCGGATACGGAACGTCTCGCCGGGATCATTTCCTGCTTTCTGTGCGGAATAGCTCTCGCTGTCCAGTAAAACCTCCGCCGCCTGATCCAGACAGACGGACACCGGGAAGGTCTGCGGTGGAAGCAGGACCTCGGCTTGCGCAGTGCATATCCGTTTCCGGGAAAACAGGCCGAAGCTGTCAAACTCACGGACGCTCGTGCAGGAAAGGCGTACGACACCGCTGTGCGTTTCGGCAAGCTGCCACGACAGCAATGCCGGCTTTTTCCCAACGGAAAGTGGCATGACCCGTGTAGAATATTCACCGGTAAAGCTGTTTTCAGCTTCAACCGTAAGTTCAAACTGTGCCGGTATCCCGGATGAGGAAACAGTAAGCGTGCATGTCATCTGCTCACCGCGCCCCACTGTTTCCGGCGCAGAAAGCGTAAGCGTGATCTGCCGCGGAAGCAGCAGCGATACGGCGGACAGCAGCGGCAGCGCGGCGGCAAGCAGCACGCAGAGCGTTCCCGCGCTGTTCGCAAACAGGTACAGGCCGAGTGCACCAGCCAGCAGAATGCCCCAGAGAACTTTACGCCCTGCCATACTCAAAACGCCGCGTCCGGCATCGCAACTTCCCGCAGAAGCGCCTGCATGACGTCCTGCGCGGTGCTCTGCTGCGTCTTTGCCTGCTGGGAAAGCAGCACTCTGTGCGCGCAGACATCCGCAAAGATCTCCTGCACATCCTCCGGCAGCGTGTAGTCGCGCCCGTGCAGATATGCGCATGCTTTTGCCATTCTGGACACCGCCAGCGCACCGCGCGGGCTGATCCCGAGCCGGAGCAGCGGATGCGCGCGCGAGGCCATTGCCAGCCGCGTGATATAGTCGATGATCTTATCGTCCATCGCCACCCGGCGAACCTCCTGCTGCATGGAAAGAAGCGATGCGGCATCCGCAGCCTGCTGTACCTGCTCCATGGGATTTTCCAGCTGCCGGTCGCGGATAAGCGTCATCTGGCTCTCGTAATCGGGATAACCAATCGTGAGCTGTACCAGAAAGCGGTCCATCTGCGCGTTTGGAAGCGGCTGTGTACCAGCCGTGCCGACCTGGTTCTGCGTAGCAATGACGCAGAACGGATCGGGCAGCGGATAGCAGATCCCGTCCACAGTGACCTGCTTTTCCTCCATGGCCTCCAAAAGCGCAGACTGCGTCTTGCTGGAGGTACGGTTGATCTCATCACCCAGCAGCAGGTTGGTATCCGATACGACGCCCGGCACATAGCGGAACGCATTCTGCTGCTTGTCGTACATGGAAAAGCCGACAATGTCCGACGGCAGAACGTCAGGGGTAAACTGGATCCGGCGGTAGCGCAGCCCAAGCGCTTTGCTGAACGCGACGGCAAGTGTCGTTTTTCCTACGCCCGGCACATCATCCAGCAGAATATGCCCGCCGCAGAGCATCGCCATCAGCACCTTTTCTACAATAGCCTGCTTGCCGGTCAATGCCTTTTGCACTTCCCGGCAGATCGCATCCAGTTTCTGATTCATTGCAGCTACATCCTTTTCGGTCGATTTTTTATATAGTAGCAAAAGATTTCTGCCTGAACAACCCCGGGGGGAGGTTGTTCAGGCAGAGAATTTCCATTACAATGAATAGCCGGGGTGATAAAATGGAGTTGTCTTCTGTCAAGCGTGCGTGCATCTGTGCGCTTTGTACAGCGCTGTGCTATGTGCTGCCGCTGGCGTTTCACGCGCTCGGCATGGGAAGCACGCTTTTGCCGATGCACCTGCCGGTTTTACTGTGCGGTCTGATCTGCGGCGCGGGGTACGGCATGTTCTGCGGTATAGCCGGTCCGGTCGTTTCGTGCGTGCTGTCCGGTATGCCAACGGCGCTGCAGCTTGCGTCCATGGCACCGGAGCTGTGCGCCTACGGACTTTTGTGCGGGCTGCTTTACCGGCACATCCGTACCGGGAAGATCTATCCGGATCTGTATTGCGCACTGCTTCCGGCCATACTGCTCGGCAGAGTGCTCGGCGGTCTTTGCAAAATGCTGGTTTACCTTGCCACGGCAAGGGATGGCTTTACCATGACGGTGTGGCTTACGACTTATTTCGTGCAGACACTTCCGGGAACCGTTTTGCAGCTGCTTGTCATTCCAACAATCGTATTTGCACTGACACGCGCCGGTCTGATCCCGGCGAGATACCCAAGACAAAAAAGAACAGGAGAACCAACACCATGAATAAAGCTGATGTGATCGCTTTTTTTGACCGCTGTGCCCCGGAATGGGATGCCGATATGATCCGTAACGAACCTGTTATTCAGACAATTCTGGACAACGCCGACGTCTGCGCCGGTATCGATGTGCTGGACGTTGCCTGTGGAACGGGCGTGCTGATCCCGGATTATCTGAAGCGATCGGTCCGCAGTGTGACCGGCATTGATATTTCGCCGGAAATGATTCGCATTGCAAAGAAGAAATTTCCGCAGGAATCTGTGAAGCTGATCTGCGGCGATGTAGAATCGGTGCAGCTTAACAGGCAGTTCGACTGCGTCATGGTCTATAATGCGTTCCCACACTTCCCGAATCCCAAAGGGCTGATCGACCATTTGGCAGAGCTCGTACAGTCTGGCGGCAGGCTCAGCATTGCGCACGGAATGAGCCGCGCCATGCTGACGCGCCACCATTCCGGCAGCGCCAGCCGCGTGTCGATCGAGCTGCCAGAGGCGGAAGCCGTTGCGCAGATGATGGACGAGGCATTCCGCGTGGACGTTGTCATTTCTGACGACACGATGTATCAGGTCTGCGGAATCAAAAAATGAGTTATAAAATGGGAATGCCCGATGCAACCGCATCGGGCATTTGTACCTATTTCTTTTTCAGCAGCGACGCCTTTACCGCGCCTTTCGGGTCTTTGACGAGCAGGATTACAAGCCAGATGATGAGACCCAGTGCAACCACGGACAAGCCGAGATAGAAGTCGTTGAGCATATCGATTGGTTCCGGCGTGAAGAACGCCTCATGCAGCTCGGCATATTCAAAAATCGCATCACCGAGCCACATAAGCGACGCGCCCCAGTACATGAGACTCAGTGTACCGAGCCGCATGGTGTTATCCGGCGCGTGCTTGTACCATAAAATCGAGCAGATGATCGCCGCAAACACACAGGTCAGAAGTGTCATTGCATCTCCTCCTTATCGAACGGCAGGCGTCACGCCGGACTCGCGCTTGACGATCTTATCCGCGGCGAGCGCAATGCAGCCCCACGCAGCCGTGACCAGAAGTGCCATCGTCACGCCGACGGTCGCCATCTCGTGCAGCATAACTGCCGCATCCTCCGGATTTGCCGCAGCTGTCAAAAACGGGAACCAGGGTACAACTTCGCCATGCCAGACATGCTCATACGCCAGCAGCGCTGCGCCGCCCCAGAGCATATTTTTGAGCCACTTGAGCTTGCGGGAGAACGGGATCTTGCCCTCCACTGCAGCTTCATTTTTCTTCTCTACCTTGGAAACCACACCGGTGACGATGGCTTCCGCAGTCGGAACCAGGAAACATGCCATTGTTTGTTCCTCCTTTTTCTTTGGCGATTTTCGCCGTTTCAGGATACCATCCAGTGTAGCGCGACGCATTGGAAAGAAAAAGCTCCCGGGGAGGTTCAAGTCAAAATGATTGTAGAAACTGTAAAACTTGCAGCCTTTATATTGTGCATTTTAGAGAAATATGACGCGATACGGAACCCCGTGGGGAGGTTCAGTTTTTTGAAAACAGTGCGTTTTTCCGCGCAAAACCCCATGTGGGGATATGAAAACACGCGATGTGCGTACAAAAAACATCCCCCGGGGGAGCTTCCGAATGGGCTTGTGGTCTGCTACAATACAGCCATCGGTTAATACGCTCAACCCAATCCAATCCTAAAACAAAAGCGCGGCGTTTCTTGGGGAAGAAAACGCCGTGTTTTTGTTTGGAACTGAACATCAGGAGGAAACGTCATGCATCTGGAACACGAACACGATTGCGGTCATACCCATGACCATCCGCACACCCATGAGCCGGAACACGCCCATGACCATTCGCACACAGCCGCGCCGCGCGATGAGCTGATTGCTCTGATGCGCTACATGGTCGGTCACAATGTTTCGCACACCAACGAACTCAAAGAGCTGGCACACAAGCTCGCCCATACCGGCGACAGCGAAGCCTGCGCGCAAATACTCGACGCAGTCCAGGATTACGAAACCGGCAATCAGAAACTCGCAGCAAGTCTGGATCAGCTTCAGAAATGAACGGCTTCCGCTAAATCTGTTGGTTTTGCCTACGTTGGATAATCCAACGCAATAAAATAAAGATATATTAAGTAAAGATATATAAATTACTGATAGAATCGATTCGATTCAGAAGCGGCGTCAGCAAGAAAAATTTTCTGCGAAAGATTATTGACAAGCATTTGTTCCAATGCCATCATGTGAAACATAGCAGGAAATCCTGCCGACAACAGAATATTCCGAAGCGCACCATAAAACGTAATGAAGGAGCGCTGCGACCGAGAAATGGCCGCAGCGCTCCTTTTGGTGCTCTTTAGGGGAAATAAGGGGGTGGGAAACTCAAATCCCAAACAACTGAATAACCAGCAACGCGGACAACACCGCAGGTTGGGAAAAAGCGCACGGCGCGCGCGAAGACCCGGAGGCATCGAGTTTCCGGCGAGCGAGAAACGCACCGTGGGCAGCCTTGGCAGGCTGCATCATGCCGC
>ERZ779840.873-NODE-873-length-31835-cov-5.856042_pt1 | contig 31835 bp, 18 predicted proteins | sample MGYA00511561_ERZ779840 | MGnify/ENA primary metagenome ERZ779840 (study PRJEB29588, sample SAMEA2162036) | human gut metagenome | biome: human gut; feature: human-associated habitat; material: faeces | place: Denmark | collected 2008/2010 ...
CGGCATAGGTCAGGAGCATACCGTCCTCCTGCCAGATATCCTCCAATGCTTCCGCGAAGTCGTTGTAATCCTCAACAGCGGGACAATCTGTGTCACAGAGCAGCTCGCCAATGTAGGGTACCTTGAATCGAACATCCTCAATCATCGCATCCGCGAAGACATCGATATCGAGGTAAGCCTTCACAGCATCGAGGTAAATCTCGTCAGCGGGGAGGATAAGGGTGTAGTCTGGCTTTCCATCGACGCGCAATGTCATGCGTAGCATTTCATCCCGGCTCTCATCCCGCCAAGGCTCTGCTAACGAAAGGTAGCTCCGGTCAATTTCCACATCCGGTGTCAGCAGACTGCGGACATTCGGAACAAAGGCACTGTATCTGGCATAGTCGTAGCCCTGCGGGTCTACGAGAAAACCGCCTGTTCCGTCAGTATCGAGGATGAGCAGACAGTGTCTGGCGTTATCATTGTGCTGGATTGCGTTTTTGTTCTCTGCGATGAAGTCATAATCCGCCAGCAACGCGCGGCTGAACTGCTTAAATCGCTGGGCAGGCAGCTCAATGACCTTGTCAACGACACAGGCCTCACCCTCATATTCGGATTGCTTTTGTCTCAGTTCTGCCTGAATGATCATTTTTCCACCTCCCGCATTTCTGTTCTCAGGCATTTACCGTCGCCGTGCCAGCAGATGAAACCGTGCGCTGGGTAATTGCACCCATCGCACTGCTCATATTTATGGCACGTTACTGTAGCCTTATCCGGCAGCCCGGCGTCCGGCAGATTCTTGAACGCCCGTTTGATTTCGTAGTTTTTCACTTGAATCCCTCCTAAACGTCAAAAGGCCGGAACCTTTGATTTTTCAAAAGCCCCGGCCTTACCGATTTAATATTTTGTTGTTTATCTAACTTGCTCGCTCATTAACTCGCCTCCAGATATGACAAAAGCGCCGGATTGTTGATTCTACGAAACCAACAATCCGGCGCTTGAATTTTTGTGATATTTATTTTTTGAGAATCTCGAAATACTTGTCAAAAATCCGCGGCAGAGGAGAGATAAAATGGCTCAAAACCCGGTTTGGGTAGTTCAAGTCTCCTCAGTTGCATGAAAACGGCGTTTGTCATCAATGGAAAAATAAAAAAATTTCCGAGCCTTTTAAGCCTGGAAAGCATTGATGACACTGCGTTTGACGCAGTGTCATCAAAATTGGCTGACAAACCTGGTGCGAGAGAGGAGACTTGAACTCCCACGTCGGTTGACACACGCCCCTCAAACGTGCCTGTCTACCTATTCCAGCACTCTCGCATATTTGGCCGATGCGTTAGCTCCATTTAAAGCCGTCCGCATTACTCGGCGTGCCACATCTAAGGCATGGAGAATTATAGCAGATTATTTGGATTTGTCAAGGGTAAATTTCGACTTTTTGAGATTTTTTCTTTTCGGAGCGGTTTAACAGCCGCTCCGAAAAGAAAACCGATCATTCGGCATCTGTATGCATACCTGCTGCGCCTGTGTCCCCATTAGCGGAAAGCAGCTGCGCAAACAGCACTATACCGAGCATGAGCGCGATGATAAGCGCCCGCGCGCCGTGATCCATAAGCAGGAGGTAGCGCATCTTCAGATAAGCATGGTAGCCGAGCAGGGACGCGAACTGCGTGAGCGGCGCGGCAGCGGCGTACTTGATATAGGCGTAGGCCACGACGACTGTCAGCACGTCGGCAGCGAAGAAATAGCGGTCATGCATGTGCGGCAGCAGAAACGGAATACCGACGGCGAAAAGCACGGCTGCCGCGAGGATCACGCCGTTTGTGAGACTGCGGCGCTTTATGGCACAGACAGCAAGTATCACACACATGAACACGAACGCGGCAATGATGCCCACGCGCGATGCAGCGGCAAGGTCGGTCACGTTCGGATCATACTGGAAGAAAGCGTACACGGAGGGGGAGTTGTAGCTGAGCCCATCGCCAATGCTGCCGGTCTGGCTTGCGTACAGCGTAAGCGTCTCAAGAAAGGGCTTACCGAGCGCGACGGCGGGGAGCACCAGCAGAACATAAAAGACAGGAAAGAGCAGGAAGTGCCAGAGCTTATATTTGCCCTTCAGCCACAGGACGACCATGACTGGGAGCAAAAACACCGCCTGAAGCTTGAAACCGAAGGACAGCGTGAAGAACAGTACTGACAGGATCGGCCTGTCGTCAAGTGCAAAATATATCGCAAGCACCGCGAGCGCGACATAGATGCTGTCGCACTGCGCCCAGAGCGAGCCGTTGAGGATCACCGTCGGCAGAAAAAGGACTGTGAAGAAGCAGGCGATGCGCGCCGGGATGCTCTCCTTGACCTTGCCGAGCAGCATCATCGCGCCGTAGGCAAGCAGCACATCAAAGAAGATGCTCAGCAGCTTTATCAGATAAAGGTCGTTTATCGACGAATAGGAGAACAGACACAGGAAATAGAGATAGGGAATGTTGTAATTTCCCAACGGATAATGCAGCGCCTTGAAGCCGCCGTTCTGCCGGTAGAAATCCACCCACTTGCTGAGGAAGTCCTTATAGTCAAGCGTCATATAGTCAAGGCACAGCCCACGCACGGTGAATGCGGCGGCGATCAGCAGCACCGAAACGAGCACAGCACGCCTGCTTTTCAAAACTCCCGCACGCAGCAGGAGCAGAAAAGCGAACAGCGCCTCGGCAATCAGTATCAATATAACTCTGAAGTCCATACAAACCTCTTACATAACAAAAATACAGTTTATATTTACCATAAGCCGCCTGTTAAATCAACGCGCATCGTGTAAAACATTTGAAAACACGCGGACAGTTTACATAATTAAAATTACATAACACTAAAACAAACAGACGGCGGACAAAAACAAAAAAGCCAAGACATATCACCTTGACAAAAACCACGATTTTACAAAATAATCCTTGACTTTGCAGTACCTGCAATGGTAAAATAGAGTGCTATGTGTATTGGGAGGGGAATCTATGCCCTTTCCCACTTGCAAAGCAAGTATACCATCGCCGAAGTGTTAAATCAACACCGGCTGCAAAGAGTCTGACAACACAGCCGGGCGTTTGCAATTACTTATAAGGAGAGTGCGCCAATGCCAAAAGATGTCCTCTACGGCAAGACTTTGAGAAAAAGCTTTGCCCGCACCCAGGAGATCAGGGAGATGCCCAATCTGCTGGAAATCCAGAAGAGTTCCTACAAGTGGTTTTTGGAAACGGGTCTGAGAGAGGTCTTTAAGGATGTTGATTCCGTAACTGACTACTCCGGCAATCTGGAGCTGAGCTTTATTGACTACTCCATGAACGAGAAGCCGAAGTACGACGAGGAGGAGTGCAAGGCGAGAGACGCCACGTACGCCGCCCCCCTCAAGGTCAGGGTTCGTCTGCGCAATAAGGAGACGGAGGAGATCAAGGAACAGGAGATCTTCATGGGCGACTTCCCGCTCATGACCGACGGCGGCACCTTCATCATCAACGGTGCCGAGCGCGTTATTGTTTCCCAGATCGTCCGTTCCCCCGGCGTTTACTTTGACAAGACCACCGACAAGGCCATGATAAACACGTACGCCGCAACGGTCATCCCGTACCACGGCGCATGGCTGGAGTACGAGACCGACGCAAACGACGTGTTCTATGTCCGTATAGACAAGAACCGCAAGCTCCCCATCACCTGGTTCATCAAGGCCATGGGTGCTTACGACGAGAACCGTCCCTCCACCTGGCTCAGCTGCGTGAAGGATCCCTTCGTCGGCGTCACCACCAATGAGCGCATCAAGGAGGTCTTCGGCGAGGACGAGCGTATCATCTCCACTCTCGACAAGGACACCTGCGACACCCGCGATGAGTGCCTGCTTGAAATTTACCGCAAGCTGCGTCCGGGCGATCCTCCCACGGTCGAGTCCGCGGAGACCCTGCTCGACGGTCTGTTCTTTGACCGCCGCCGCTATGAGATATCCGACGTCGGCCGCTATAAGTTCAACAAGAAGCTCTCCCTCTTCCCGCGCATCGCGGGCTTTGAGCTGGCAGCTCCTGTGGCAGACCCCTTCACGGGCGAAATTCTTGCCGACGCCGGCGATATCATCAGCCGCGACAAGGCACGCGAAATTTCCGACGCCGGTGTTATCGACGTTCTCCTCAATGTCGACGGCAAGACCGTGCGCGTTTTCTCCAACGGCATGGTGGACATTTCCCGCTATGTGGACTTTGACCCGGCAGAGCTCGGCATCAAGGAAAAGGTTCGCGGCATCGTTATGAAGGAGCTCTGCGAGAAGTTCCAGGGTGACGCGCTCAAGGACGCTATCCGTGAGAATATCGACGTGCTTATTCCCAAGCACATCGTTAACGACGATATCTTTGCCTCCGTCAATTACCTTGACTGCCTCGGCCATGGCATCGGCGAAGCGGACGATATCGACCACCTCGGCAACCGCCGCGTCCGCTGCGTGGGCGAGCTGCTCCAGAACCAGTTCCGCATCGGCTTCAGCCGCATGGAGCGCGTTATCCGCGAGCGCATGACCCTGCAGGATCTGGACATCGTCACTCCCCAGAGCCTTATCAATATCCGTCCCGTGACCGCAGCCATCAAGGAGTTCTTCGGCTCCTCGCCGCTGAGCCAGTTCATGGATCAGACCAACCCTCTGGCAGAGCTTACCCACAAGCGCCGTATGTCCGCTCTCGGCCCCGGCGGCCTCTCCAGAGAGCGCGCGAGCTTCGATGTCCGAGACGTTCACTACAGCCACTATGGCCGTCTCTGCCCGATAGAGACTCCTGAAGGCCCGAACATCGGCCTTATAAACTACCTTGCCTCCTATGCGAGAGCCAATGAGTACGGCTTCCTCGTCGCCCCCTACCGCAAGGTCGAGAAGGGCACCTGCCGCCTCACCGATCAGGTCGACTACATGACCGCTGACGTTGAGGATCAGTACGTTGTCGCTCAGGCCTCCGAGCCCGTCGATGAAAACGGCTGTCTGCTCAACAAGCGTGTAACCTGCCGTCACCGCAACGATACGATCGAAGTCAACCGTGAGGATGTCGACTATGTCGATATAAGCCCCAAGATGATGATCTCGATCGCAACGGCGATGATCCCGTTCCTTGAGAACGACGACGCGAACCGTGCTCTGATGGGCGCGAACATGCAGCGTCAGGCAGTTCCTCTTATGACCACTCAGGCGCCTATCGTTGCCACCGGCATCGAGCACAAGTGCGCCGTTGACTCCGGCGTCTGCATCCTCGCTGAGGACAGCGGCACCGTCACGAGAGTCGACGCAAAGTATATCACCGTCCGGTACGACGGCGGCGAGACCAAGGACTATAAGCTCATCAAGTTCGCCCGTTCCAACCAGGGCACCTGCATCAACCAGCGTCCCATCGTCTCCGCCGGTCAGCGCGTGGAGAAGGGCGACGTCATGGCTGACGGCCCCAGCACCTCCAACGGCGAAATTTCCCTCGGCAAGAACATCCTTGTCGGCTACATGAACTGGGAAGGCTACAACTACGAGGACGCTATCCTGCTCAACGAGCGCCTTGTCATGGAGGACGTGTTCACCTCCATCCATGTCGAGGAGTACGAGTGCGACGCGCGCGACACCAAGCTTGGACCCGAGGAGATCACCCGCGATATTCCCGGCGTCGGTGACGATGCTCTCAAGTACCTTGACGAGCGCGGCATCATCATGGTCGGCGCGGAGGTCACTGCCGGTGATATCCTTGTCGGCAAGGTCACCCCGAAGGGCGAGACCGACCTGACCGCTGAGGAGCGCCTGCTGCGCGCTATCTTCGGTGAAAAGGCCCGCGAAGTGCGCGACACCTCGCTCAAGGTTCCCCACGGCGAGAGCGGCATAATCGTCGACGTCAAGGTCTTCACCCGCGAAGCCGGTGACGAAATGAGCCCCGGCGTCAATCAGGTCGTCCGCGTCTATATCGCCCAGAAGCGTAAGATCTCCGTCGGCGATAAGATGGCCGGCCGCCACGGCAACAAGGGCGTTGTCTCCCGCATCCTTCCGCGTGAGGATATGCCTTACCTGCCCGACGGCACCCCGCTGGATATCGTGCTGAATCCGCTGGGCGTTCCGTCCCGTATGAACATCGGTCAGGTACTTGAAGTCCACCTTGGCTACGCCGCTCAGGCGCTCGGCTGGAAGGTCGCAACGCCTACCTTCAACGGCGCGAACGAGACCACTATCCGCGAGACTCTGCGTCAGGCAGGCCTGCGTGAGGACGGCAAGAGCACCATGTACGACGGCCGCACCGGTGAGAAGTTCGATAACGACGTCACCGTCGGCTGGGTCTACTTCCTCAAGCTCCATCATCTGGTCGATGATAAGATCCATGCCCGTTCCACCGGCCCCTACAGCCTCGTCACTCAGCAGCCTCTGGGCGGCAAAGCCCAGTTCGGCGGCCAGCGCTTCGGCGAAATGGAAGTCTGGGCGCTCGAAGCTTACGGCGCAGCCTACACCCTGCAGGAGATACTCACCGTCAAGTCCGACGATGTCACCGGGCGTGTCAAAACCTACGAGGCTATTGTCAAGGGCAACAACATCCCGCAGCCCGGCGTGCCCGAATCCTTCAAGGTCCTCGTCAAGGAGCTCCAGTCCCTGTGTCTGGATATCCGCGTTCTGGATAAGGACGGCAACGAGATCGAGCTCAAGGACGACGATGACGACGATTTCATCCCCGACATGAAGGACGAGCTTTACTCCGCCGACGACAGCGAGATTGAGGCCGAGGGCTTCAGCATCGAGGATATCCCCGAAAACGAGCTGGAGGACGACTACAGCTCCAATGACTACAACAGCGAGGAGGATATGTAATGAGCTACACACCGTTTGACGCGATACAGATAGGCATTGCCTCCCCTGATATGATCCGCAGCTGGTCCTACGGCGAGGTCAAGAAGCCGGAGACCATCAACTACCGTACCCTCAAGCCCGAACGCGACGGTCTGTTCTGCGAACGCATCTTCGGACCGACCAAGGACTGGGAGTGCCACTGCGGTAAGTATAAGAAGATCCGCTACAAGGGCAAGATCTGCGACCGCTGCGGCGTCGAGGTCACCAAGAGCAAGGTCAGGCGTGAGCGTATGGGTCATATCGACCTTGCCGCCCCTGTCTCCCACATCTGGTACTTCAAGGGCATACCCAGCCGCATGGGTCTTATGCTCGACCTTACCCCGAGAATGCTTGAGAAGGTCCTGTACTTTGCAAACTATATAGTTATCGACCCCGGCTTCACTCCGCTTGAGCGCTGCCAGATCCTCACCGAGCGTGAGTACCGCGACATGCGCGAGAAGTATGAGGACGATTTTAAGGCCGGTATCGGCGCAGAAGCCATCAAGGAGCTGCTCTCCCAGATCGACTGCGACGAGCTCGCAAAGCAGCTGCGTGAGGAGCTCAAGACCGCCGGCGGCCAGAAGAAGGCCAAGCTCGTCAAGCGTCTCGAGGTCGTCGAGGCATTCCGCGCGAGCGGCAATCGCCCCGAGTGGATGATAATCGACGTTCTGCCGGTCATCCCGCCCGAGATCCGCCCGATGGTCCAGCTCGACGGCGGCCGCTTTGCGACCTCCGACCTGAACGATCTGTACCGCCGCGTCATCAACCGCAACAACCGCCTGAAGAGACTCCAGCAGCTCAACGCGCCTGACATCATCGTGCGCAATGAGAAGCGCATGCTTCAGGAAGCGGTCGACGCTCTGATAGACAACGGCCGCCGCGGCAGAGCCGTCACCGGCGCAAACTCCCGCGCGCTCAAGTCCCTGAGCGATATGCTCAAGGGCAAGCAGGGACGCTTCCGTCAGAACCTGCTCGGCAAGCGTGTCGACTATTCCGGCCGTTCCGTTATCGTTGTCGGCCCCGACCTCAAGATATACCAGTGCGGCGTTCCTAAGGAAATGGCCATCGAGCTCTTCCGTCCCTTCGTTATGAAGAAGCTGGTCGAGGACGGCGTTGCCAACAACATCAAGTCCGCAAAGAAGATGGTCGACAAGCAGCGCACCGAGGTGTGGGATGCCCTTGAGGACGTTATCAAGGAGCACCCCGTTCTCCTCAACCGTGCGCCTACTCTGCATCGTCTCGGCATTCAGGCTTTCGAGCCTATCCTCGTTGAGGGCCGCGCGCTGCGTCTGCACCCGCTGGTCTGCACCGCTTACAATGCTGACTTCGACGGCGACCAGATGGCTATCCACCTGCCGCTGTCCGCCGAGGCTCAGGCCGAGGCACGTATACTCATGCTCTCCGCGAATAACCTCCTGCGTCCGCAGGACGGCCACCCTGTCACCGTTCCTACTCAGGACATGATCCTCGGCTCCTATTATCTGACCATGGTCCGTATAGGCTCCGCCGAGAAGGGCGCAGAGCGCATGATAATCGATAACCCGGGCGATACCGGCTTCGAGGCCGGCGCGATCGTCGACGGCGATGAGCTGTATCAGGCGAACGTCAAGGCTAAGAAGGAGGGCACCGCACCCGCGACCTATAAGCCCACCCTCATGTACCGCGACTCCGCCGAGGCCATCATGGCCTATAACGAGGGCGTTGTCGGCCTGCATGCGCCTATCCGCCTGAGAGTCACCAAGACCGTTGACGGCGTAGAGGTTCAGAAGACGATCATCACCACCGTCGGCCGCATCATCTTCAACGAGCCTATCCCGCAGGATCTCGGCTATGTTGACCGCACCGATCCCGAGCATGCCTTCGACCATGAGATCGGCTTCCAGGTCGGCAAGAAGCAGCTCGGCGATATCATCGACCGCTGCATCCAGAAGTACGGCTTCACCATCTCCGCCGAAGTCCTTGACAGCATCAAGGCTCTGGGCTATAAGTATTCCACCAAGGGCGCGATCACCATATCCGTCGCGGATATGACCGTCCCGAGCGCGAAGTACGAAATGATAAAGGCCACTGAGAAGGAAGTCGTCAACATCGAGCGTCAGTACAAGCGCGGCTTCATCACCGATGATGAGCGCTACCGTCTGGTCGTTTCCGAGTGGGAAAAGACCACCAAGGAAGTCACCGACGCACTGAGCAACGCGCTCGACGAGTACAACCCGATCTACATGATGGCAAACTCCGGTGCCCGTGGCTCCATGAACCAGATCCGTCAGCTCGCCGGTATGCGTGGCCTGATGGCGAACACCGCCGGTAAGACCATCGAAATTCCTATCAAGTCCAACTTCCGTGAAGGCCTTTCCGTCTTGGAGTACTTTATCTCCACCAGAGGCGCACGTAAAGGTATGGCCGATACCGCTCTGCGTACCGCGGACTCCGGCTACCTGACCCGCCGTATGGTCGATGTCTGTCAGGAAGTCATCATCCGCGAGGAAGACTGCGGCACCACCGAGGGCGTGTGGGCAAGCGCAGTCTACGACAGAGGCCAGATGGTCGAGTCCTTCGGCACCAGCATCCACGGCCGCTTCCCCGCAAAGCCCATCACCGATCCCGAGAGCGGCGAAGTGCTCTTCGATACCGACCACATGCTCATGCCCGAGGACGCTGATGTTCTCGAAGCGCACGGCATCCACAAGGTCTTCATCCGCAGCGTCCTTACCTGCGAGGCAGCAAGCGGCGTCTGCGCGAAGTGCTACGGCATCAACCTTGCCATCGGCCGCCCTGTCAACATGGGCGAGGCCGTCGGGGTTATCGCGGCACAGTCCATCGGCGAGCCCGGTACTCAGCTGACCATGCGTACCTTCCACACCGGCGGTGTCGCGGGCGACGATATCACTCAGGGTCTTCCCAGAGTTGAAGAACTGTTCGAGGCACGCAAGCCCAAGAAGATGGCGACCCTCGCCGAGATCTCCGGCACCGTCACTATCGACGAGGCGAAGAAGGGCGTCATGTACTCCATCACCATCACGAACGAGGCTCAGGGTGAGACGGTCGTTTACACCGTGCCGCACTCTGCGGGTATACTCGTCCACAATGGCGACCATGTCGATAAAGGTCAGGAGCTCACCTCCGGCGCACTCAACCCGCATGATGTCCTGCGCATCCGCGGCGTTGACGACGATGAATTCGGCCGTCAGGGCGTCCGCAGCTATATCACCAGCGAGGTCCAGAAGGTCTACCGTCAGCAGGGCGTTGACATCAATGACAAGCACATTGAGGTCATTGTCCGCCAGATGATGCGTAAGGTCAGAGTCGAGGAGGCCGGCAGCACCGACCTGCTCTCCGGTGCGACCATCGATGTCGCACAGTTCAAGGAAGCCAACCGCCAGATCGACGAGCGCATTGCCGCCGGCGAAGAGGGTCTCACCCATGCCACCTGCACTCAGCTGCTCATGGGTATCACCAAGGCCTCCCTTGCCACCGAGAGTTTCCTGTCCGCCGCGTCCTTCCAGGAGACCACCAAGGTCCTTACCGACGCTGCCATCAAGGGCAAGGTCGACCACCTTGTCGGCCTGAAGGAGAACGTCATCATCGGTAAGCTCATCCCCGCCGGTACCGGTCTTTCCGTCTACCGCGACTTTGAGATGAAGGAAGATGAATCCATAGCCAAGGAACCCGAGGAGTACGTTGACCTGACCGCTCTGGTCAATAAGAGCAACGCTCTCTAAGCTCCGGATACAAACAACAAAAACCCGCGATCCGTTGAATTACGGATCGCGGGTTTTTGCTGTATATTGATTTCCACTGTCAGTCCTTGAGAAGCGGGGTCATGCTCTCAAGGCTTATCACAAGCGTTGATGCGTTGTGCAGTAGCGCCGATGTTGCGGGCGGCAGAATACCTGCCACGCCGAGGCAGATCAGCATCAGGTTGAAGCCGATTATGCGGCGGTAGTTGCGGTGTATGCGCCGCATCAGCGCGTCACTCACGCGCTTGAGCGTCAGCAGGGCATACAGGTCGTTTGCGCCGATCGTTATATCCGCGACCTCGCGCGCGATAGCCGCGCCGTCGCGGATCGCAATGCCTGCGTCAGCTTCGGAGAGGGCAGGGGAGTCGTTCACGCCGTCACCCAGCATGATGACCTTGCGGCCGGCTTCATGCTCGCGGCGGATGTAGTTTGCCTTGTCCTCCGGAAGCACCTCGGAATAGTATTCGTCAATACCGATAGTCTGCGCAACGGAGCGCGCCGTGCGCTCGCTGTCGCCCGTCATCATAACAAGCTTCGGTATGCCGAGCTTGTGCAGCCCCTCGATGATCTCACCGGCTTCCTCACGCAGCGGGTCCTTCACGCATATGACTGCGGAGAGAACGCCGCCGACGCCGAGGAACAGGTGCGAGTACTCTTCAGGAAGCGTGTCGAATTTCTCCTGCTCGCCCTCGGGGATCACGCAGCCCTCGTCTTCAAACACAAAATGGTGGCTGCCGATGACGACCTTCTTGCCGTCCACACTGCTTGAAACACCGTGCGCAACGATGTAGTCGACCTTCGAGTGCCGCTCCTCATGGTGCAGCCCGCGCCGCTCTGCCTCGGCGACAACGGCCTTGGCCATCGAGTGCGGATAGTGTTCCTCAAGGCACGCGGCAAGCCGAAGCACCTCGTCCTCCTGCTCGCCGTTAAAGGGGATGACAGACGCGACCTGAGGCGCGGCATAGGTGAGCGTGCCGGTCTTGTCGAACACAAAGGTGTCAGCCTGAGACACGGCCTCGAGGAACCGCCCGCCCTTGACCGTCAGGTGATAGGTGCTCGCTTCCCTCATCGCCGACAGCACGGCGATAGGCATGGAGAGCTTCAGCGCGCAGGAGAAGTCCACCATCAGTACGGCCAGCGCCTTTGTCACGTTGCGCGTCACGAGCCATATCAGCCCTGTCGCGCCGAGACTGTAGGGCACGAGCCTGTCAGCCAGATTCGAAGCGTGGTTCTCCACACCGGACTTGAGCTTTTCAGACTCCTCTATCATCTTGACGATGCGGTCATAGCGCCCGCCGCCGCTGCTCTTTTCAACGCGGATGCGGCAGCTGCCCTCTTCGACGACCGTCCCGGCGTAAACATATCCGCCTTCGACTTTGCGCACTGCAAGCGGCTCACCGGTTATCGTCGCCTGATTGACCATCGCCTCACCGGAGACGACCTTGCCGTCAAGCGGGATCATCCCGCCCGTGCCGACTGTGATGCAGTCGCCGGGGCGCACCTCGCCGACCGGGACAAGGATAGAACCGGAGTCAGTCTCCAGCCAGACCTTGTCTATGTTGAGCGACATCGACTGCGCAAGGTCGGCGACCGACTTCTTGTGCGTCCATTCATCAAGAATGTCGCCTATGCCGAGCAGGAACATTATCGAGCCCGCGGTCTCAAAGTCGCCGCGCAGCATCGAAACCGTTATCGCCGTCGCGTCAAGCACAGGTACCTGTATCTTGCCGTGCAGCAGGCAGCGCAGCCCCGCGCCGATATACTTTGCTGAGCGTATGACAGACAGCGCCGTGCGCAGCGGGGTGGGGAAGAAGAGCTTCGTTATCCCGCGGCGGAACACTGCGAAGAACAGCTTGTCCTGATATTCGTGCGTCATCTCCCGCGCGCTGTGCTCAGGCGCGAGAGCGAGCGACGCTTCATACGAGAACGCGGCGACCGCGGCAATAACACCGGAGCACTCACAGTTATAGTATATGACGGCGTCGCAGGTGCGGTCGTAGACCTTGACCTCAGTCACGCCCTCGACCTGACGCAGATATGCTTCCAGAATATCCGCCTGCTGGAAGCTCATCCGCCGCTGCTCGGCGTGGATGCGCATCCGGCCTGCGGATTCATGCAGGATCTTGCATTTCATGGTTTATTATTCGGCTTCCTTTGATGTGTCCTCGATAACTGCGGCCGCATCCTCTGCGGCGTACTTTTCGTTGAGTGCCTTTGCGTCGGCGTAGATGTCCTCAGCGCCTTCCTTGACGGAAGTGGCCGCTGCCATCACGCAGTCCTTGGCGCGCAGAACTGCCGCCGTGGTGTGTACGTATACCTTCTTCGCGTCTCTGCTGGAGAGGATCTTGAGCCCGGCGGTGCCGAACAGAAGGCCGCCTGCGAATGCTGCAAATTTGTTCATCTTTCTTCCTCCGTTATTTATATCTTTGAGCCTGAGAAAGTTAGCTAAAGCTAACTCTCCACTATACTAAAAAAGAGCCGCAGTGCAGTGCACTCCGTCCTCTTTTCAACAATGTTATATCACGGATCACGGGCATTTTCAAGCCCGTTGCCGCGCCTTTCATTTAACTTTTTGTTAACATGGAAAGGCGCAAACGCCCCGGCATCGGACTATCCGATGCCGGGGACGGATGATTTATACGCAGTGGTAGCGGAAATATTCGACTATCTTGCCTATGCCGGCATAGCTGATGGTCTTGCCGTCGGGCGTGACGAATTCATCGGAGATATACCCGTCGCTGCCGTTGAGCAGGGAAGCGAGGTCAGCGTAATACACTCCGGTGTCCATGCATATCTGCTTTATCCAGCCGTTCGCCTCGGCGATCTTCGCCGAGGTCACGCCGTCGACTCCGGGGTATGAGCTGCTGACAGAGGCGAGGGAGCAGCAGATTATCGTCGTGCTGCTGCTTGCGGCCTGAACGCTGCTTATGAGCTTTTTGTACCCCGCCGTGAAGCTCTCCTGCGACGCTGTGCCAAGCCCGTCTGTGCCGATGTAGATGACAAGCCGCTTCGGCTGGTATATGGCCGCGGCCTTTGACGGGGTGACGAGCGAGCCGTCATTGAGAAGTACCTCGGTGTCGGCAGCCGCAGAGGCCGGAATGCCGGTTCCGCTGTCCGCCCACATGATCGCGTTTGCGCCGCCGCCCATCGTGGAGGTGTAATCGTTGATGCCGGAAAAGCTCGAAGTGCAGAGATAGGTCATGCCGAAAACGTACTCAAGCCCGCCGTCCTGGGTGCTCGGCAGCTCCTTGAGCGTACCGCCGCCGACAATAGGGGAGTATGGATCGGCGTCCAGCCCGGAGCCGCGGCTGTCGATGGCCTGACTGCCGCTGCTGAGCACGAGCGTACCGTCAGGGGCGTCGCCATAGCTGCGGGTCGCGACGGTAAAGATCAGCCCGACCAGCAGCGCAAGCAGGGCAATGACGATGGCCAGCGCCCATATTATGTTCTTTATTCCGGACAGACCGTTGTTCATCTTATCTCCAATCGATTATACATAGGGCGGCCTTAATAGGCCGCCCTTGATTATTATTGCTTTGGATTATTCCTTATCCTCGGCTGCCTTTGCTTCCTCAATGACCTTCTGCTGGACATTGCCGGGAGCCTCTTCGTAGCGGATGAACTTGCAGGTGAAGGAGCCGCGGCCCTGAGTCATGGAGCGCAGATCAATCGTGTAGGAGCTCATCTCAGCCATGGGTACCTCAGCCTCGACGGTCTGCATGCCGTCCTCGGCGGTCATGCCGAGCACGGTGCCGCGGCGCTTGGAGCTGATATCGCTCATGATGTCGCCGAGGTTCGCGTCGGGGATGGTGACCTGAAGCAGGCCGATAGGCTCAAGAATGGTGGGCTTTGCCTTGGGGATACCGTCCTGATATGCCAGACGTGCAGCGGTCTGGAAAGCCATATCGTTGGAGTCGACAGGGTGGTAGGAGCCGTCGTACAGAGTGGCCTTCAGGCCGACCACGGGATAGCCGGCGAGGACGCCCTTGACTACTGCGTTGCGCAGACCCTTTTCGACGGAGGGGAAGAAGTTCTTGGGGACGGAGCCGCCGAAGACTTCCTCCGCGAAGATCATATCGTCCTGCTCGTCCTGCGGCTCGAAGCGGATCCAAACGTCACCGAACTGGCCGGAACCGCCGGACTGCTTCTTATGACGGCCGTGTGCCTCGACCTTGCCCTTGATCTTCTCACGGTAAGCAACGCGCGCGGGCTTGAGCTCGGTCTCAACGCCGAAGCGGCTCTTGAGCTTTGCGCAGAGAACGTCGACCTGAATGTCGCCCTCGCCGGAGATGACCATCTGATGGGTCTCGGCGTTGTTGACGAGATGGAAGGAGATGTCTTCCTCGTTGAGTCTTGCAAGACCGCCGGCGACCTTGTCGTCCTGACCCTTGGTCTTGGGGGAGATAGCCATTGAGTAGCAGGGCTCGGGCAGCTCGATAGCGGGCAGCTCGACCTCGTTCTTCGGATCGCAGACGGTGTCGCCGGTCTTCCAATCCATCTTGCCGACGGCGACGATATCGCCGCAGCAGGCTTCCTTGACCTCGGTGGTCTTCTTGCCGCAGACGGTGTAGAGACGGCCGAGCTTATCGGTGCTGGAGGTGCGGACATCGCGCAGGGACATATCAGCGGTGATCTTGCCCTGCATGATCTTGACGAAGCTGTACTTGCCGAACTGGTCGGAAATGGTCTTGAACACGAAGCCGACGGTGGTACCGGCGGGGTCGATGCCGTCCATCTCGGCGGGGTTGGAAACGTAATCGACAATGCCCTGAAGCAGAGCGTCGGTGCCGATGTTGCTCATTGCGGCGCTTGCGAAAACGGGAACGACGCTGCGCTCTCTCAGGCCGATGCGCAGCCCCTCGATGGTGTCCTCTTCGCTCAGCTCCATGTTCTCGAAGAACTTCTCCATGAGCTCCTCGGTAGCGCCGGCGGCGGTCTCCATCAGAGCCTCACGCAGCTCCTCGACCTTGCCTGCGTCAGAAGCGGGAACCGCGACCTTTGCAGTCTTGCCGCCCTTGGTCTGGTATGCGATGTTGTGAACAACGTCGATAACGCCGGTGCCGTCGGACATGGGGACGGTGACAGCGCAGACGATGCTGCCGTACTTTGCCTTGAGTGCGTCGAGCACTGCGTAGTAGTCGCCATGCTCCTCATCGCACTTGGAGATGCAGAAAGCGGCGGGGACGTTTGCGGCCTTGAGGTACTTCCAGGAGCGCTCTGCGCCGACGGAGATACCGTCCTTTGCCGAGCAGAGGATGACGCCTGCTTCAACTGCGCGGATAGCTGCGAGTGCTTCACCGACGAAGTCGAAGTAGCCGGGGCAGTCAAGAACGTTGATCTTGCAGCCGCCGAACTCGACAGGCGCGACAGATGCGGATATGGTTATCTGGCGCTTGATCTCTTCTGCGTCATAGTCGCAGACGGTGTTGCCGTCGCTGACCTTACCCTGACGGTCGATAGCGCCGGTGGTGAAGAGCATGCTCTCAGCCAGACTGGTTTTGCCGCTGTTGCCGTGCCCCAGCAGGCAGATGTTGCGAATGTTTTTGGTTTCGTAGCTCATTTGTTGCTTCCTCTCTGTTGGTTTATGTGTGCTTGTATGCAAAAATAGTAATCAGCAATCAATTTATTATACACTATGAAAATCAGCTTGGCAACAGAAAAATTGAAAAAAGCCCGCACCCTTGAACTAAAGGCGCGGGCTTATAAGGTTTAGCTTGTCACTTCGTATTGACATACAGGCTTGCCGCCGCCGCGGGCAGCGCCCACAGCAGCATGGACAGCAGTATAAAGCCGAGGCTGACGCTTCCCACGGTCAGGAACTTCACAAACACGGTGAACACGCCGATCACCGCTGCGAGCGTTGCCAGCAGCAGGTTTGCCCGCACGGACATATATATCTTGTGCCCGACGTCGGCGACCTCCGTGAGCGGCCCAAGCCCCTCGTTGCAGACGACTGCGGCGATGCGGCTGTCCTTGCCTGAGGACGGGGTCGACAGCTCGAAGCGCTCCACATAGGGCGGGAAGTCGTAGCCGTCGGTCGCAATGTCAAATAAGTTGTGCAGAAGCTCGGGATTAATGTTGAAGTCGCGTATCGCGAAGACCGGGTGACGGCCGGAGCGCACAAGGTCAATAAGCGCACGGCGCACCTGCGGCATCGGCTCATAATGCAGGGAGAAGATGCCGTAAAGTATGCCGTCGATCGCGAGAAGGACGGAGGTCTTGTCTGTCAGGCGGAAGGGGATGCGCACGTTCATCAGCCGCATCAGATCGGTGCTGCCGCACAGGACGGTGCGCCCGTCGATAATGCCGCTTGCCCCGCCGCCGGGGAGACATTCAAAGTTCTCCACATGCTTGAGAGAGCAGCCGTTTTCCTCCATGAGCTTTCCGAAGCAGCCCGCGGCGCAGGAGCCGACCGCTGCAATCATCGTCCCGGCATAGGAGATAACATTCTGTGCGTCGCCGTCGGCGAATATGCGTACGCTCTCCATCGTCACGCACTCCTCGGGGAAGAGGTCGCGGTCGGTGACGATGATGCTCTTGCTCACGCCGAGGTCACACAGCCCCGACCAGCCTGCGATAGCGCCGCCGACTCTGAACACGCGCGCCGTGCCGAGGAAATACGGCAGCGCAAAGGCTGACAGAGCCATGAACGGCACCGACGGTGCGAGCAGCGCGGAGAATATGTAGACAAAGTCCGAACCGCAGCCGGAGACCGCCGCGACTATTACGGCCAGCAGCAGCGCCAGCACGGCAAGGATCGGCGCGAGCCGGAGAAACAGCGTCTCATCGGGCGGCGCTTCCTCGGCACGGCGGACAAAGCCCGTCGCCGGGCGCTGGGACTTGAGGAGCGTAAGCTCCTTTTTGCCGAGCTTGTTTTCACCTGTCACGGAATAGAAGTGCTTGCCGATGGCCGGGACGCGTGTCGCCTTGCGCAGCCCCTTGACGCTGAGGTATGTCGATATCAGTATGCCGAAAAGCGAGAGGCTTGTCAGCGCGCACAGCGGGATGTGCGCCCTCGCCGTGTCGGACAGCGCAACTATCAGCGCGTCCGCACCGCTTATAAGGCAGGAGAACACCGCAAGTGTGTCAATGCCGAAGCGCGGCCGCGTGACCTTGAGCACAGCCGTCGTTACAACGTCAAGGCTCAGCAGCATGATCGCCGCTTGGAGCCCGAAGCATGCGGCGGCGGAAACGGGCAGAGTGCGCAGCATACCGGGCAGCGGGAGCTGGAGCGATATATAGCACAGCAGTGCCAGCAGCCCCGCACTTATTTTAATGCGCAGTGACAGCGAACGCGTGAACGAACCGTAGTATTTTGACGCGGCGGCGGGCGTGACCTCACTTCCGAGATCCTCCTCGCTGTCGCTCATCGTAGCGGCGGTGTCGCCGCGTGCCGTGCCCCTGACGCGCAGGAACAGCGACGCAAAGAGCGAGAGCACATATTCACGGAAGCTCGGCGGGAAGTAAGCGTCCTCCTCGGAGAACTTCTTGCCGTCACCTTCGGCGTCGAAGCCGTAGTCGTCCTCCTCAGCGTAGCTGCCGCTTTCATCGGCGGGATCGTCAAAGCCGCTGTAGATGGGCGTCCGTTTGTCAGAGACGTCGGCTTCGGTCTCTGTGACCTCGGCCTTGGCCTTTTCTTTTTTCTTTTTCTTCTTGCCGAATTTATGCTTTTTGCGTACCGGCTCCTCTTCACCGGAGCTGTCGTTTGCGGGATCGTCGTAATCCGGCGTCCACTGTGACGGGCTGTACCCGGTCTGCGGCGTCGGCTCATAGTTTTCATCAGCGCTCAGGTCGACCGCCCTGCTGCCGTACTGCATACGGCTTGCAGCGCGCTTGCCGCTGAGATTGAAGCGGCTGTCTATTTCGTCACCGTCGTCGGAATCGGCAGCGTATACGGTGCTGCCGCCTTCGGCGGAATAGCGCGTCGGGTCTGCATCATAGCCGTCGGTACTCGGATCGTAGGGCAGATCCTCCTCGACCTCGGGCTCTGCATAGTCCTGCTCATAGCCCGCCTGCATCTGCGCGATATATCTTCGCGCCTCCTGCTCCATCGCACCGCGCGCACCTGAGTGTTCGGTGCCGGGAGCAGTGTATTCCGGTTCCTCTTCCGCCTGCGGCTCATCGTAGCCGCCGTCGTCATACTGCCATGTGCTCTGCGCGGGCGCGGAGTCATAAGCACCGCTGCCGTCGGGAACATAGCCATAGTCTTCGTCGGTGTAGTATGTGTCGGTATATTCCGAAGCATAGTCCTGCCCGTCGGCATTATCGGAATAACTGTAATCGTCATAGTCGTCGGCAGGCTCTGTCTTGCTCCGGCTGCCCGCAGCATGCTTTTCGGACTTCGGCTTCAGCTTGCTCTTGAGAAAGCTCTTCAGATGATCGATACCGGGAATCGTGGGGAAAGGCTTGCTGTTGTCCTCCTCACCGTAATCATCAGCGCGGGATGATACGGCGCTGTCATAGCCGTAGTCCTGTGCATCGTAACCGTCATCGGCGTAGTCATCATCGCCGCTGTCCGTGCTCTCAGGCTCTGCGTTTTTGCGAGATGAGGCTGCGCCGGGTGTGTAGACACGCACATCGTCGTCCTCGTCGTCGTACAACGGGGAATAGCTGGAGTCACCCGACCCGGACGAAGCGTCCTGGTACGACTCCAGCTTGTATTGCGACAGTATGCTGTCAAACGACATGTCGGTATAAGATTCAGTTGTGGGGTCGAAGTCCAGACTGAAATCTTTCATATCCTGATCCTTGTTTCTATATGTAGGGCGCGCTGTGCTCCACTGCGGAAGCGTGAGAAAGATGTCAGCTCTGCGCGCTGCGCTGACGGAGCACCTCATACATCGTCACGGCGGCAGCCGCGGAGGCGTTTAGTGAGCTGACCTGTCCTTTCATGGGCAGGCTGAGGATAAAGTCGCAGCTCTCCTTGACGAGACGGCTCATGCCCTCGCCCTCGGATCCGATGATGAGCGCGATAGCGCCGGTGAGGTCGGTCGACCACAGGCCGTTCTGGCCGTCGGCGGCTGTGCCGTAGACCCACAGGCCGTTATCCTTGAGCTCTTTTATCGCCGCGGAGATGTTCGGCACTCTCGCGATGGCCATGTGCTCGGCAGCACCGGCGGAGGCCTTGTCGACGATGGCGGTCAGCCCCGCGCTGCGGCGCTTCGGAATGATGACGCCGTGCGCGCCGACGCATTCTGCCGAACGGATTATCGCGCCGAGGTTGTGCGGATCGCTTATCTCATCGCAGACGATGACAAACGGCGCTTCATTCCGCTCTGCGGCGATGGCGAGGATATCGGCTATCTCGCAGTATTCACGCACTGCGGCCAGCGCGACGACGCCCTGATGCGCGTGGGTCTGGCTCATGAAATCGAGCTTGCGCCTGTCGGCTTCGACGACGACTATGCCCTTGTCCCTCGCCTTGGAGGCGATGTGGCCGAGGGTCTTGTCGACGTCGCCCTTGGCGATGAATATCTTGTCTATGGCTCTGCCTGCGCGGAGCGCTTCAATGACGGCGTTGCGGCCCTCGATAATGTCGTTTTTAAGCTCTTTTTCCTGAATCTGAGAATCTTTATCCACGGTATTCAGCCTCACTCATAATTTCGTAGTTTACATATTACCATACATCCGCCAAATTTTAAAGCCCTATCTTTCAAATTTACAAAATTTTATAGACTTTGCCGCGGCGGAAATGTATATTAGTAAGCATGAAATACATCACTGCCGGTTTTTCCCGGCAGTGTCGACAGGAGAAGATTATGAAGGATCCACGCAGAAGCATTGAGCAGTTTTGCTATAAGCATCCGGGCTTCGGCATCCCGAACCTGATGCGCTATATAACCGCGGCGAATGTCGCAATATGGGTGCTCGGGGCGATCAACCGGTCGTTCCTCGGCGTCCTGACCTTTGACCCCGCGCTTATCCTGCACGGGCAGATATGGCGGCTTGTGTCGTTCATCTTCTATCCGCCGAGCATGGGGCTGCTTGCATTCCTCGCCTTCTGGTTCTATTACTGGATCGGCAGCACGCTTGAGGCTCAGTGGGGTACGGGGCAGTTCACGATATATTATTTCTCCGGCGTTATCCTCACGGTGCTCTACGGCTTCATTATTTATTTTATCACCGGCCGTTCCGTGAACCTTGGCTCGGAGTATATCTACCTGTCCATGTTCTTCTCGTTTGCCGTCCTGTACCCGGACATGCAGGTGCTCTTCATGTACATCATCCCGATAAAGATCAAGTACCTTGCCATCGTGGACGCGGTGTTCTTTGCCTACTCGGTCATTGCGAATTCTTTCCCGGTGAACCTGCTGCCGCTCGTCGCGCTCATAAACTTCTTCATCTTCTGCGGCGGGGAGCTGTTCGCCTCACTGCCGCGCCGCCCGAGCAAAAATACCGTCAACTTCCGTCAGGAGTCCGCGCGCATCCGGCGCGAGCAGAAGGACAAGCTCTATACGCATAAGTGCGCGGTCTGCGGCAGAACAGACGTCGACCATCCGGAGCTTGAATTCCGCTACTGCTCCAAGTGTCAGGGCTATCACTGCTTCTGCAGCGACCATATAAACAACCATATCCACTTCACAGAGTGATGCGGATAAATATTATTCCGGGGATCGTTTGATCCCCGGATTTGCTATTTCTATTCATTCTCTATCCTGACCTGGCACATCTTCATCGCGTTCAGTGCGTTGCGGTGGCTCTCAGGCGTGACGCCCGCGCAGCATGCGGCGTCGACCGTTGCCGGCACCTCCGGCAGGAAAGCCTTTGCGATCATCGCGTTTGAGATGACGCATATATCCGTGCACAGGCCGACGAGCGTGATGCTCCCGACCGGCTCCTTTGCGTCAAGCTCAAGGAGCTGTTTGCCGAGCTCTGCCGAGCCGAAGGTCGGCTTATCTATGGTGAGCCCTGTACGCAGCGGTTCGAGAGCGGGGCAGACTTCCCAGCCATGGCTGCCCTTGATGCAGTGCGGCACGGGCAGGTTGCGCCCCTCCTGCGTCTGCATATAGTTTTCGCCATGCGTATCGCGCGTGAATATAACAGTCCCCTTGAAGCCCTTGACCTTTTCGACAACTTTGGGCACGATGGCGACGGCCTCGGCTGTGCCGAGCGCACCGTCGATGAAGTCGTTCTGCATGTCGACAACGATGAGTATATCCTGCATATCTTTCTCCTTATCTCTTCTCGGGGATTATCTCTATCCAGTACCCGTCCGGGTCCTCGATAAAGTAAATGCCCATCGCCGGGTTTTCAAAGCAGACGCAGCCCATGGCCTTGTGCTTTTCGAACGCGCCCGCGTAGTCCTCGACGGTGAAGGCAAGGTGAAACTCCTGCTCACCGAGGTCGTAGGGCTCAGTGTGATCGCGCAGCCATGTCAGCTCAAGGCGGAAGGCGGTCGCGCTGTCGCCGAGGAAGATGATCTTATAGCTGCCGTCCGCCGCGTCCTTTTCGCGCACCGGCTCAAGGCCGAGTGCGTCCTTATAGAATTTCAGGCTGCGGTCGAGGTCGAGGACATTGAAATTGAAGTGGTTGAATTTGAACATGACAAACCCTCCATTATGTATTTAACTACATTATAACTAAACCGCGCTGCCCGGTCAAGGCTGCGCGGTTTAGTTATATGAAGTTTATTCCGCCATCTTTTCCACTGCCGGCAGCGCGAACTCCGCCGCGAAATGCTCGCCGTCGCTTGCGATGGTGAAGCTGCCGCCCATGGCCTCCATGATCTTGCGGCAGGTGCGTATGCCTATCTTCGTGCTCTCGACCTTGTCCATAGAGCGCTTGACGTAGTTCGAGATGCAGACGGACAGTTTGCCGTCAGTCAGCTCGGTTATCACCATGATCGGGCGCTCTGGGTCGGCGTATTTTTTGATGTTGGATATCATATTGTCAAGCGTGCGCTTGAGATAGAGCGGGTCTGCCGACACGCTGCACTCGCCCTTGAACTCTATCCGCTGTACGCGAAAGCCGGAGTCTATAAGGTCAAACTCCGCCTCGCCGAGGAGCTGTTCAAGCAGGAGCCGCCCGTCATAGCTCTCAAGCGAAAGCTCCAGCTCCGCCTTGCCGTAGACGAGAAAGTACCGGAACAGCTCGTCCGTCAGCTCCTTGAGATCCATCGCCTTTGCGTAGGCTGAGGCCGTGAACTGCCTGCACCGCTCCTTGTCCTCAAAGCCGCTGTCGTTGAGAAGCCCCAGGTATCCGAGCATCGAGGTCATCGGTGTGCGGATATCGTGCGATATCGCCGTTATCAGCTCGGCGTTTGCCTCCCATGCGCGGCTCTCGTTGCCCATGCGCTGCATGACCGAGCGGCGCATTTCGTCCATCGACAAAGCCAGCGCCGCGATCTCGTCGCTGCCGTCGGAGCTTATCACCTTCTCAAGCTCGCCCGAGCTTACCTCCGCCGCGTCCTTCGAGAGCTTTATTATCCTGCCCGTCAGCCGCCGGGTGTACCACATGTACAGAAGAATAAAAGCGAAGAAAGCCGTGAAAACTGAAGAAGCGCGCACTATGCCGCGCTGCCGCGTATCGGAAGTGTCGGAGATCGCGACCTGATAGAGCCCGTCCTCAAAACGGACGAGATAGAGCGTACCGTAGTTATGATAGTCATAGCTGCTGCGTACTCCGTTTTCCTGCTCCGTCTTGCCGTTATGGAAGCGCCGGTGGTCTGCGCCGCGGCCGAATATCACGACCGTGACGTATGGCTGCCCGTCCGTCCATTTTGCGACGGAGAGACTGTCGCGCCCGCTCACGGAGTTAGCCTTGACGTAGGCGGAGAAGTCGGAGTATATCTCGTTCTTGCGCTGCTTCACCGCGTCGTCGCTCATATAGACTTTGTCGACAAGCAGCATCCCGAGCCGGTTTATCAGCAGGAACACCGCCAGCGCCAGCAGCAGACCGCCGACGCAGACGTACAGCATCTTCGCGTTGAGCGAGGAGGGGAGCTTCAGCTTCTTAATCAATCTGGTATCCCTTTCCCCATACGGTGCGGATGATCTTCGGCGCGCTCGGCGTCTCTTCGATCTTGCGGCGCAGGTTCAGCACGTGTACCATAACCGTGTTGCCCGAGCCGGGGAGGAAGCGCTCCTTCCATACCGACTCGTATAGCTCCGCCGCGGTCACGGTGCTGCCGCGGTTTTTCAGCAGGTACTCAAGAATGGCGTACTCCGTGTCCGTCAGCGTGACGTCCTTGCCGGAGCTCTTCACGCTGTGCGTCTCGAGGTCGACCTCAAGGCCGTCGATCGTCAGCGCCTCGGCGGGCTTGCCGCGGTACTCCTTGTACCGGCGCAGCAGAGAATTGACCTTCGCTAAAAACTCGCCCTGCGAAAAGGGCTTGGAGAGAAAGTCGTCCCCGCCGCTGCCGTAGGCTGAGATCATGTCTGCTTCTGCGGACTTCGCCGTGAGGAACAGTATCGGCGCGTTGGAGAGCGCCCGTATCTTCCCGCAGGCTTCATACCCGGACATTCCCGGCATCATCACGTCCAGCACGACAAGGTCTGTCTCCGGATGCGCGGCGATATATTCCACCGCGGCAGCGCCGTCGGCGGCCTCCTCAACAAAATAATTATCTTTCAGCAAAAAAAAGAGAACTTTTCTTATGTCCGGATCGTCATCTACTATGAGGATATGAGACGTGTCAGCCATCCGGCGTCACCTCCATGTTCATCAGGTGTATCTATATAACCATTGTATCATAAAAATCTGCGGTTACAACGGTTTTTCCCTGTTTTAAGAAAGCTTAAGAGACAAAGCAGGGACATTTATGGTATAATACACTCGAAAAACAATGCAATTCAAATGTAATTCAGGAGGATGAAATGAAGAACACCAAGCTTTTTGGCCGCATAGTGTGCCTTATCCTGGCAGTTGTCATGTGCCTGAGCCTTGCCGCATGCGGCAGCAGCGGCCAGTCCGGCACTGCGAATACCAAAAAAGATCAGGAACCCACGCCTGAGTATGTCTATACCGCCGAGTATAAGGATCTCACTCAGAACCGGGAAAATTACCTGAACATATGCGCGATGACTGCCGACGGAATGTATGCCACCAGCAATGAGAAGATCGGCGAGAACATCCCCGAGGGCGTCACCCCCGAGTATGAAGGTCAGTACGATGTTTACGCCACCTTCCTTTACCGCATCGACAATAACGGCAATCTTACGAAGCTCGACAAGTACGAATCCATGCCCGGCGAGACGGACGATCAGAACCGCAAGAACTTTGCTTCCAGCAGCTATATGAACAGCGTCCGTTTCACCGACAGCGGCTTTGTTACCGTTGAGGTCGTCAGCACCTCTTGGTACGACGGCGATGGCGATCCTGTCCTTTACAGTGACCAATACTGGGCAGGGCAGAAGAACGAGCAGAAGTATTATGTCCGCAGCTTCGATAAGGACGGCAATGAGCTGACCTGCGCCCTCATCCCGACCGGGCAGGATCAGTGGCTCAATACCTATAATATGCAGCTTGATAAGGACGGCAATGTCGTCTTTGCCGATAGCAACACCAATTCCGTCCGTGCCGTGAAGCTTGACGGTACCGACGCGTACACTGTCAGCGCCGGTGCTGATGATTATATCGACACTGTCCTCCGCTTTGCCGACGGCAGCCTTGCTGCCTCCATCTATGGCGACGATGGTCAGCAGCTCTATAGGGTCAACGCCGAGAGCGGCACTCTCGAAGACCCCATCAGCATTAACTTCGATACCTACAGCGCGGTCTCCGGCGGCGGGGATTATGACTTCTATTACACCAACGGCTCCAACTTCTATGGCTACTCCGTTGAGAAGCAGCAGTCCGAGAAGATCTTCAACTGGCTCAACTGCGATGTCAACGGCTCCAATGTCAACATTCTGAATGTCGACGAGAACGGCACTGTCACCTGCTGGCTGAACGAGTGGAACGATAAGGATCGGACCAGCAGCATCGACCTTATCACTGTCTCCAAGGTGCCTTACGATTCCGTGCCCCATAAGGAGTCCATCACTCTTGCCGCTATCTATCTGGATTATGATGTGCAGGATATGATCGTCAAGTTCAACCGCAGCAACGACCAGTACCGCATCGAGGTCAAGGACTATTCCGAGTACAATAACGATCAGGACGGTTGGGACGCCGGTCAGACCAAGCTCAATACCGAGATCCTTTCCGGCAACCTCCCCGATATCTTCTGCCTGAACGGGCTCAACTACCGCCAGCTCGCCTCCAAGGGTCTGCTTGAAGACCTCTATCCCTACATCGACGCCGACAGCGAGCTCAGCCGGGACGACTTCTTCCCCAGCGTACTCCAGGCCTTTGAGGAGAACGGCAAGCTCTGCACTACGCTCTCCGGCATTTACATCAACTCCGTCATCGGCGCGGCCTCCGTCGTGGGAGACACTCCGGGCTGGACCTACGATGAGTTCAACGCCGCTCTTGCCTCCATGCCCGAGGGCTGCACCGCCTTCGACCAGTACACCACCAAGGCCGACATTCTCCAGACCTGCCTTGCGCTTGATATGGACAGCTTCGTCGATTGGGGCACCGGCAAATGCAGCTTTGACAGCCAGCAGTTCATCGACCTGCTGAACTTCGCAAACTCCTTCCCCTCGGAATTTGACTGGGAGAACCATGAGTGGACTGACGAGGACGATACCTCCAACCGTCTCGCTCAGGGCAAGCAGATGCTCGTGCGCACCAGCGCTTACAGCATCGATGATATCTTCTATAATAATTATACCGCGTCCCTCGGCGGCAAGATAACCTACATCGGCTACCCGACCAACAGCGGCACTGGCAACATGGTCTCGCTTGACGGCAGCGGCTACGCCATGAGCGCCAAGAGCCAGTATAAGGACGCCATCTGGCAGTTCCTCAGACAGTTCTTCACCAAGGAATATAACGAGGGTCGTTACGCGCTCTCCAGCCGCATCGACGTTTTCGATGAGAAAGCCAAGGAAGCCACCACTATCCAGTACCAGAAGGATAATGACGGCAACTACCTGCTTGACGAGAACGGCGAGAAGATCCCCGTCGTGCGCCTCACCATGTGGAACAACACCACCGGCGAGCCTCAGGAGATATACGCTCTCGATGCCGAGCAGATCGACCAGATCCGCGAGCTTATCGAGACCACGACCAAGGCCGCCGATTATAACGACAGCATCTTCAACATCGTGAACGAGCAGGCGGCAGCCTTCTTCGAAGGCCAGAAGACCGCCGAGGATGTTGCACGCCTCATCCAGAGCAAGGCCAACATCTACGTCAACGAACAGCGCTGATAAAGTAATACCGTAACACATGGCGCGGCAAACGCCGCGCCATGAATTTTAAGATACTCTTAATCAATGCCGCCTTGCGCAGACGTAAGCGATGCGCTATAATGGCGTTGGTAATTTCAAGCATCTATCTGACTGATTAACGGAGAGCTATGGACAGAGAAAAAGAAAAACGAAAGCTGAAGCGGCAGGACTTCATGCGCAGCCTGTGCTTCCTGTCGCCGAGCCTTATCGGCGTGGGCGTGTTCTTCATCGTCCCATTCGGCGTCGTGGTGTATTATTCGATGATCGACGGCGTCGGCTCGCGGAACTTCGTGTTCCTTGAAAACTTCATAAAGCTCTTTAACAACTCCGCTTTCATAATGGCGGCAAAAAATACCTTGCAGTTTTCTGCAATAGCGGTGCCTCTTGCGGTAATACTTGCTATTGTGCTGGCGCTCATGCTTGAGTGCCGCATCCCGATGAAGTCGCAGTTCCGCACCTTCTTCCTCAGCCCTATGATGGTTCCGGTCGCGTCGGTCGTCCTCATCTGGCAGGTGCTCTTTAACTATAACGGCACCATCAATGAGTTCCTCGCCCTCTTTGATATCGCGAAGATAGACTGGCTCCAGTCTGACCATTGTCAGGCCGTCGTCATCATCCTGTTCCTGTGGAAGAACCTCGGCTATAACATGATCCTCTTCATGGCCGGGCTTGCGAATATCCCCAAGGAGCTGCTCGAGGTGGCGGATGTCGAGGGCGCGTCCGAGTGGTATAAGTTCTTTGCCATCAAGCTGCGCTACCTTTCGCCCACGGTGCTTTTTGTCACCATCCTTTCGCTCATCAACTCCTTCAAGGTCTTCCGCGAAGTGTATCTTCTGACCGGGGACTATCCGTATGAGAAGCTGTATATGCTCCAGCATTTTATGAACAACACCTTCAAGTCGCTTGACTATCAGAAGCTCTCGGCGGCGGCGGTCGTCATGGCTCTGGTGATGGTCGTCCTCATCGCGCTGCTCTTCTACGCGGAGGACAAGTTCGGAAAGGACGTGGAGGGATGAAGAACAAGGCTCCTGCCCGTCTCAGAAAGAAGCACTATTTCGGCCGCGGCGCGATGTTTGTGCTCTGCGCCATTTTCGCGGTGCTCTTCCTTCTGCCGACGGTGCTCACCATTACAAACTCATTCATGTCCGAGGCGGAGATCAAATCCAACTACGGCATGATCTTTGCCACGACCTCCGGCGGCTACGTCTCCAAGACCGTGAACCTCAAGTTCATCCCGGATAAGGTCACGCTCTCGCAGTATATCACCGGGCTTATAAAGTCCCCGGAGTACCTGCTCAAGCTCTGGAACAGTATCCTCCTCGTCGTGCCGATCGTCATTCTTCAGGTCGGCGTTGCGGCGGTCGCGGCCTACAGCTTCACCCGCTGGCGCGGTAAGATACGCAGCGGCATATTCTTCTTCTATGTTATCCTTATGCTCATGCCGTATCAGGTCACGCTCGTGCCGAACTATCTCGTCAGCCAGTGGCTCGGCATTCTGAACACGCCGTGGTCTATCATCCTGCCCGGCATGTTCGCGCCGTTCTCGGTTTTCCTGCTGACGAAATTCATGCGCCGTATCCCGTATTCGCTTATCGAGGCGGCGAAGGTGGACGGAGCGGGGGAGTGGGAGATCTTCACCAAGATCTGCCTGCCCCAGTGCCGTTCGGCGCTCTATTCTATCGCGATCCTTGTCTTTATCGATTATTGGAACATGGTCGAGCAGCCCCTTATCCTGCTCCAGGATTCCGAGGCGCAGCCGCTCTCGGTGTTCCTTTCCAGCATTAACTCCGGCGAGATCGGCCTTGCCTTCGCCATGGCGACGGTGTATATGATCCCGTGTCTGCTGCTGTTCCTGCACGGCGAGGAATACCTTGTCGAGGGCATCGCAAACTCCGGCAGCGTCAAGGGCTGACAATTCTAAAGAGGTGCAATATGGAATTCAAGACTGCAAACCGTGAATGGGTCAAAAACGCGGCCATCATCTTTCTGGCCGTGCTGCTCGTGCTGACCTTTTTCTCGAACACTATAATGAACCGCTCGCTGGTGGAGGTCGCCACTGCCAGAGTGACCGACGGCAATATCGTCGCCAAGGTGCGCGGCACGGGTACCGTCACGGCCAGCGGCAAGCACCAGGTCAAGGCGACGAAGACCCGCACCGTCCGCTCCGTTATGGTCAAAGCGGGGCAGGAGGTTCAGACCGGCGACGTACTCTTTATCCTCGGCGAGGGTGACGGCGACGAGCTTGAGCAGGCCGAACAGGCCCTGCGCGAGCTCCGCGTGAGCTACCAGAAAGCTGCGCTCTCCCTGCCGACTTTTGATTACACTACGCAGAACCGCGCCGTGTCCGATGCGGAAAAAGCGCTCAATGCCGCAGATGAAAAATGCGTCGAAGCACAGAAGCTGTACGACGATATGTTTGAAAAGTACGGCAATAAGGAGCTAGCCGCCCAGCTTGCGGAGGCCCTGACGCAGCTGCAGAACGCTGAGGATACCATGTATCAGGCGCAGGATGCGTATAACGACAGGTACCAGAAAGCCTACAAAGCAGTGGTCGATGCACAGACAGCCTATGACAGCGACCCGAGCGAAGCCAACGCTGCCGCGCTTGAAAAAGCCCAGCAGACCCTCTCCGGAATGTCCGAAGAATCCGACCCGCTGCTTGTTGCGGCAAAGAAGCAGTATGACGCCGCAAAGGCAAAGTATGACACCATCGCAAGACAGCAGGAGGATATCGACTACAAGCTTATACCGTACAGAGACGCTCTTGACGCTGCATACGAAGAATATGATAAGGCTTACAACACATACTCCGACGCTCTGAGCAGCCTTGAATATACTCAGGCGCAGAACGAAAAAACTCTTGCCGCGGCTCAGATCGACCTTGCAAGTCTCGCCGACCAGATATCCCACCAGCAGGAGAAAGTAAAGTCCCTTGCCGGTGAGGACGATAACACCGTCACTGCAAACGTCAGCGGCAAGATCGACACCATCGACTGCACCGCCGGTGATACCGTCACCAAGGATTCGCTCATGTGTACCATCGAGGTCCCCGACATGGGGCACACCGTGAGCTTCTCCGTCACGAACGATCAGGCGCAGCGCCTGCGCACCGGCGATACCGCCACCGTCAGCAACTACTATTGGGGCAACACCATCACCGCGACCCTTACCAATATCCGCACCGACCCAAAGAACCCGCAGACCAATAAGCTCCTCACCTTTGACCTTGAGGGCGACGTCACCACCGGCTCCGAGCTTACCCTCTCCGTCGGCCAGAAGAGCGCGAATTACGACACCATCGTGCCGAACTCCGCCATCCGCACCGACAATAACGGCTCGTTTGTCCTTGCCATCAGCCAGAAGAGCTCGCCCCTCGGCAACCGCTATATCGCAAAGCGCGTCAGCATCGAGGTGCTTGCCTCCGATGACAATAACTCTGCCGTCGTCGCAGACCTCGGCAATGGGGACTATGTCATCACCACCGGCTCCGGCCCCATCAAGAACGGCGATCAGGTGAGAATGGCCGACAGCTCAGAGGGCTGAGATGTATATGGATAGAGCAAAACGCATAAGGCTCAGCCGCCGCTGGCGCATAATGATCATCATTGCCGCCGCGCTCACAGTGCTCTGCGTCGTGTGCATCCTCGCCTATGGCAGCGTTGCGCACAGGCTTGAAGCGCAGCGCGAGGCGGAGCGCTGGCAGGGAGAGAGCGAAACGGCCTTTGCGCAGATAAGCTGCTTTCTGCCCGCGGAGGGGACTGTTACACTGGACGGCATATATTCCTTCCGTACCGAAATGATGAAAAAGCTGCACGAGGCCGCGGCGGATATCGATACCGACAGCACCCTCTTTACCGACGCGTGGAGCACCTTCGGCAAGGTCAAGGTCTCGAACGGCAACAAGCGCAGAGCTGACGTCACCGTCACCGCCGTCGGCGGGAACTACTTTGATTTTCACCCGCTGCGTCTGCTGAGCGGCAACTACATCAAGGCCGACGACCTTATGAAAGACCGCGTCCTGCTCGACCCGGACACCGCGTGGCTGCTCTTCGGCGGCACTGAGCTTTCGGGCATGAGCTTCAGCATCAACGGCGTGCCGTATGTCGTCGCTGGTGTTGTTGAACGCGAGGACGACCGTTTCAGCAAAAAAGCCTACGGCGACACCGGCATGGGAATCTACATGAGCTATGACGGCTACTGCGCCCTGCTCGATCAGTCCGCGTCCGCCACAACGGACAGCACCGCGCCTGCCGCGTCGACGCCGTCGACAAAGCCCGGCATAAGCTGCTATGAGATCGTTCTGGCCGAGCCTGTCAAGAACTTCGCCTATAACGCCGTCAAGGATAAGTTCCCCATCGGCAGCGGTGAGATAGTTGATAACACCCACCGCTTCGATACCGAGAATATCTGGGAGCTTGCCAAGGATGTGACCGCGCGCTCCATGCGAGGCAGCGCCGTTGTCTATCCCTATTGGGAGAACGCAGCGCGCGGCGCGGAGGACACCTGTGCGCTCTATATGCTCTGCGCGATAGTCACGGGGCTGTTCCCGGCGGGGCTTGCGCTCTTCGTCCTGATCCGCGGCATCGTGCGCGGCAAGACAAAGCTTGAGGAGGACGTGTTCCCCAAGTGGAGGGAGAACATTTCCGAGGCCATCCGCGTGCGCGAACGCAAGCGCTGGGAGAAGAAGCACCCCGGCGAGACGTAACGCGGAAATAAAATCAAATAACCGCAAACAATTGTGCGCAGCCGACCAGCAAGGTTGACTGCGCACAATTCATATTTCCAAACCGAAAATTTACGGAATCGCAATAAATCACAAGTCCAAAAGTGATACCATACACTTTGTATTTACAAAACGATCCGGAGACCCATACGGGTCTCCGGATCGGACAAGTGGCACTCCCGGCGCGATTTGAACGCGCGACCTTCCGCTTAGGAGTAGACCCGATACGACATCGGGAAGTGACATCTAATGCTTAAACATGC
>ERZ779840.876-NODE-876-length-31771-cov-7.251545_pt1 | contig 31771 bp, 26 predicted proteins | sample MGYA00511561_ERZ779840 | MGnify/ENA primary metagenome ERZ779840 (study PRJEB29588, sample SAMEA2162036) | human gut metagenome | biome: human gut; feature: human-associated habitat; material: faeces | place: Denmark | collected 2008/2010 ...
TGGCGGTCTATCTCTTGTTTTCGGTTGCTTGCTTCCTTACCGTACATGAGCATTCTCTACAGGCTTGTAGCCCATCACAAAATCTTCATAGGAATAATTCTGATGGAACTGGACGAACTCAATGCGGCTGTCATCCTTCTCCCCCATCATAGACCATGCCAGACGCCTTGCGGCGAAAGTTTTGCCGACGCCGGGAGCGCCCTGCAGAATGATGTTTTTCTTATTGTGCAGAACGGCCACAAGGTTCTCGTAGCGCTTTTCGCTCATATACACTTCATCCAGAAAATTGCTTTTTGTGTAAGCATCGATGGATGCCTCCGCGGTAATCGGGTTTTCTTCCCGAATCATATCAAGGATGAAGTCGTATTCGCCTCGGGTGAGCTTGAACAGGCTGCCCTGCGGATTCTGGAAATACTCCATGCGCTCCAGTTCCGGGCATTCCTTCAGCGTTGTATAGTCAATGGGGGAGGTCAAGCCTTCTATTTTTTCAAAGAACAGCTTTTCACCGTCCTGTTCTGCGCTGATACGGCCAATTGCTACAATCTGCTTTACCGGATTGGATTCATAGCCAATGATCATGTCGCCAACTTTCGCATCCAGGAAGTTCTGGAAAATACGCCGCTTGTTCCCGTTTTCATTGTAAAGCGTATAGGACTGCACCTCTCCGACAGCAATGTCGGAAAAGCTCCAGATTCTCGGATTCGCATTCAACCACCAATAGCCATGGTCTTCTTCGGGAGCGGCAGCTGCACACAGTTCAATATTACTCAAATCTGTCTGATCAAGTGCTTCAGAAAGTTCATCTCTCAGTTTCCAAATAAAGCTGCCATCCTCGCCTTTGTCTGCATCACGCCCAGTGTAAAGGACCGTCCACCATTGTGTGGAGCCATCTTCTCTTGTTGCGGGCTTGATTCCGGCGGCTTCACAGACACGATGAGCCAGTGCAACAGAACCGGAATTATAGAAGTTTTTTGTCTCACCATATTTGACCGCAAGTTGTGTGCAGGAGGCCTGACCACCATAGTCTTTGATCCGCCTCATAATTTCAAGTGCACTGGTAGTGAAAATAGTTCCATCCTTTAAGAGTTTTTTCCAATCTTCGATGGTAAGCCCAGGATTATAATCTGTACCGTACCATTCGGTGGCAGCTTCAGCATTCTCATCCTGCTGAGAGTAAAATCTGCTGATATAAAATCCCACATCGATGGTCAATGTTTTGAGCTCAGAGTCGGGGTAGCAAGTATCCGTCAGCTGTGACTGAAACAGATTGACGAGCTCTGTGTCCTCTTTGAGGGCAAGGCTGATTTCGTTATAGAGCCGCAGAAAGTTGCGGATATTGTCTGCGTAAGCACCCTTTTTGAAGCGGTAATCAGTCTCAAGCTCGTTTGCAACATTTTTCACCTCGCCGAACTTATAGATGTAATACTTATCCGGGTAGCGCAACCAAAGATAAGTGCTGATAGCATTTTCATATTGGTAGTGCTGTGCGGCACCGTTTCCATATCTCTCCAACAAGATGGAAGCCTGCAATTTGAAGGCATTCATGCGCTCATACACATCCTTGTTCTCGTCAAACAAGGCAATAAACATTGCCCGGACCTCTTCCGGTGCCGCTTTGGAAAAACTTACAATCATGCGTCTCGGGAAATTGTTGATGGAAGCCAGCAAATTGAAGGTTTTATCGAGGGAACGGCTCAGCATTTCAGGAAAATTTTGAGCGTTCACGTCCCAATTGTCCTGAAACCATTTGACAGCTTCCCATTTGTATTTTTCGTTGCCCCACTGCGTGGAGACAAAATTCTGCTTGTAGTGCGCCAGTACATCTTTCAATCGAAACTTGTCAAACATGATGCTACCCCTTTATGCCTCTCTCAGGCTTTTATAAATCTCGTCTGTAAAGATACCAAGGACCTGTCGCTTGATCTCATCGTTGCTGAGAAGAAGCGAGAAGAAATCCTGATTCTGCTCCAAGCCCTCAATCAGTGCATCGTCAATGTCATCAAAATACGAAAATTCAAAATCTTTGACGGTATTATTCCGTGCGCTGGTTTTCAGCTTGTCGGACTTCAGCAGAATATCCCGAATCTGCAGCATCGCTTTGACCGCCACATCGTTATCGTAGGCTTTTCCTGTGCGACTGTTGATCTCCGCAATAATCTGGGAAAGCCGTTCTTCTTTTGCTTCGGTCAGGCCAAAACTCTCAGCGGTCGGCAGCTTTACCACAGGCTGTGCGACAAGGTTTGGAGTAGTATGTTCCTCCGACTTTTTCTGAACGAAATTGGTAGCCTTGATTTTACCGTCCAGATTATATCCGCCGCCCGGATGCTTGATATTGATGTAAGCCAGCAAATAAGTGATGAAGTTATATTTCTTATGCAGGTCGGTATCCTCGAAACAGGACACCTGTAGCAGGAACTCATAAAACCGGACGAAATGGCGCATCATGGACACGATCTCGTGCTGTTTGATAAGTTCGTATTGCTCGATCCTATTTTTTGCCCGCTTGAAGTAGAACGTCAACTTCTGCTTATCCTTCGAGGAGATATTTCCCTTGTAGAGCAGCTCGTTGGCCTTTTCGATATCATCAGGGTCAAGAACGGTGTACGCATCGATCTGTGCCTCCAAATCATAGATCGCCGTCGGCGTTACGGAAGTGGAAAGCAAGGTGGTCGTATAATACGGTGCAAACGCAGCCTTGATGTCCTCATATGTATTCACAAAGTCCAGCACGAAGGTCTTCTTCTCAAACGGAGGGCAGATACGGTTCAGGCGGGAAAGCGTCTGAACGGCGGAAACGCCCTTCAGTTTCTTGAGAACATACATAGCGCAGAGCTTCGGTTGGTCGAACCCGGTCTGATACTTGTTGGCAACCAGCAACACCTGGTAGTCGTCCTTGTCGAATTCCTTTGTCAACCGATCCTCAGGGAAACCGTTCATGGAAGCCTCAGAATATTCGGTATCATCGTCCGGAAGCTTCACCTTGCCGGAGAAAGCGACCAACGCCTTGATATCGGTGTAGCCTTTTTTCTGAGTGTAATTCTCAAATGCCTGGCGGTATTTGACCGCACCCTGTCGGGAAGCGGTGATGACCATTGCTTTTGCCATACCACCGAGTTCCGGCATAACCGTAGTGCGGAAATGCTCCACAATGACCTCTACACGCTGTGCAATGTTTGTTTCGTGCAGTTCCACAAAACGGGCAATTTGTCTTTTCGCATCAGCAGTCTTGCAGCGAGGATCTTCTTCGATTTCCTTGTTCAGCTGATAGAAGGTATCGTAAGTGGTGTAGTTCTGAAGCACGTCGAGAATGAAGCCTTCCTCAATGGCCTGCTTCATAGAGTAAATATGGAATGCCTCACGCTGACCTTTTGTGTTCAGGCGACCGAACAGCTGAATGGTCGTAGGCTTCGGTGTGGCAGTGAAAGCAAACATGGACACGTTGGCCTGTTTACCGTTTCTACGGATTTCATCCGTAATCATATCTTCCACATCGTCAGCTTCCTGCTCTCCGGCACCAAGCGACTTTGTGACCGCTGCCATGTCCTTACCTGCGGTGGAGGAATGTGCCTCATCGATAATAACCGCAAAACGCTTGTTTTTCAGCCCTGCAACGCTGTCCGCGATATACGGGAATTTCTGAATCGTGGTTGCAATGATTTTAGTATTGCCGTTCAGAGCAATCGCAAGGTCAGCGGAGTTGCATTTATCGTCCATCACACGGATAAGTCCAGCTTTGTGCTCCATGCCCATAATAGCCCCTTGGAGCTGACGATCAACCACAACACGATCGGTCACGATCACAACATTGTCAAAAATAATCTTATTATCTGCATCGTGCAGTGAAGTCAGACGGTGCGCCAGCCATGCGATGGAGTTGGTTTTGCCGGAGCCTGCGCTGTGCTGTATCAGATAATTCTGCGTAGAGCCATTTTCACGCACATCGGCCAGCAGCTTACGGATCACATCCAGCTGATGATACCGAGGGAATATGACATTCTCGGACTTTTTCGTTTTTCCTGTCAGCTCGTCTTTGCTTTCCTTCGTTTCGATGAAGATGAACTTGCTGATGAGGTCGAGGACAGTATCCTTTTTCAGAATATCCTCCCACATATAGGAGACACTGTACTTATCTTTGAAGGTGGGGTTACCCGCACCGGCATTGACGCCTTCGCCGTTGCCCATGTTGAATGGCAGGAAAAAGGTAGAGTTTCCGGCAAGCTTGGTGGTCATATAGACCTGCTCCAGATCCATCGCAAAGTTCACAAGGCATCCAGCCTTAAAGCGGAACAGTCTGGTGTTCGGGTCACGATCAACACGGTACTGATAAATGGTATCTTGGTACGACTGACCGGCGGCATTGCATTTCAGCTCAAAAGACATGATGGCAATGCCATTCAGGAAGATGACCAGGTCAACACGCTCATCATCGCTTGCCCAGACCTCCTCCATAACGGTGAAAATATTCTTCTCGTACCTTGCCAGCAGTTCCCGGTTAAAGGTGGTAGCGGGCTTGGTGTACATAAGCTCCAGCTTCATATTGGAGATTTCAATGCCATGCTTCAGCACATCCAGCAGACTGCCGCGCGCTTTTGTGACCTCAGCATTGATGAAGCTGACAAGGGTGTCCTCCAGGTCGGCTTTGTAGATTTTGCGGAGCGCCGCCATCTCATCTGACTGGGTGTCGTTCAGAAACTGAAACAGCAGCTCTCTGTCCATAGCAAAGAGGCGGTCATAGCTTGTTGCCTTGCGGACGATGTAACCATTGTCCTGCGAGAGTCTGTCCATGATGAAATGCTGATATTCTTTTTCGGAGAGAATACTTGTCATTTCTTTCGTTCCTCCTTGTGCCGCTTTTGTATGGCTGCAACCGCTTTTGGATTGAAATGTGCATGGCGAATCAAGTGATATCCATCCTCATCGGCGTAAAGCACATGTTGCGGTTGATTGTTGTTCGACACTTGAATTTCAACCCATCTACGTTCTGGATGTTGCGAGGAGCCAATTGTGAAAACAACTGCTCCGTTTTTCTCAATCACATCCAAAGCTGCATTGTATTCGTCTCGTGCAATGGTATAATCCACATCAAACAGATTTGCAAAAGCGGCTGTAGCATGAGCCAAGCTGTCGAACTCGGCATCCTTTGTCTTAGCCAATTTAAAATCCGCTTCCGCAACGAGCAAAGCTGCGCCCCAGAACTCAGATTTTATGAATTCAACCTTCATGAGACGGGCACCTCCTTCTTGCCGGTTACATACTCGAAAATTAGAGAGCGCTTATAAGCATCGAGAACAGCCATCTGTTCTTTCTTCTGCTCGATAATTGCGTCTACTTCTGTGACCTTGGTTTCCAGATAGTCCGCCATAGCTACCTGTTCCTCATATGGTGGTTCAAAAACCATAAGCCGAGAAAACTCGGAATAGTTCAGTCCCTGGCGGACACCGTTTCCCATGTTATAAAATACCTTCATAACATCGTATGCATGAAGAAGGAAGTGAAAATACCTCGAATCGACCTGTTTGAGCGGACAAAGGTCAATATATGCCGAAGTGATTATGCCGTGTTCCTTCACAAGCCCAGTTCGCAGACTGCGTTTATCGTTCTGCAAATCGGTGGGACGGATGATAATGTCACCTGCTTCAACGATGTTGTAGGTATTAAAGCTCTCCGGTAACAGCCCATCATTGGTGTTGATGTCCTTGCGGATAACTCTGCCATAACTCAGCGACAACAGATTATCCTCTTTGCCCAGTCGATTCTTGTTTTTGCGCTCACCGTAGTAGGAATAAACAGGATGAATCGGCCAATGTGCCGGAATTCTGCCAACCCACTCAATTCCGCTGTCCTTCGTCTCCGCAGCCGGGTTCAGCCCCTTTGTGACGGTTTCGGTGATGACAGACCGCTTGTACTGCTCCAGTGTGTCGATCTGGGTCTGTATATCGGTGGTCAGCGCATCAATTTCGGCACATTTAGCATCAAGGAAATCGGCAATGCGGTGTTGTTCATCCGTTGGAGGAACAATTACAGGGATTGCCCCCAGCTGATCCTCTGTCAATGAATGACGAAGGTTTTTTGCTAAATGAAGCAGTGTCTTGTCGTTGTCGAGCATCGTGTAGTAGTAGCAGTAATATGCGGCGTTCGCATCATCACACAACACAAATTGACTATACGCTGGACTCGATAAGCCGGCTTGTTTAATCAGGCCAATGCACCGAGGTGTTACATCTATATCAAAAAGGCACATAAGCAGATTGCCTGGCTCAAGCCGCTGATACCTATCAAAGGAGGCAGGCATTTTTCCACCAGCGTCCAAATCTCTGACAATAACGCCTTTCATTGTCAAGGAAAGGATATCTTCGCCATTGTATACAGGGCAGATTTCTTTTTTCTTATGCATCAAATACTTGTTCGGCATCACCTTCCATGATGCTGGTATATCGCCGACCCACTCCATTGAGCTTGGCTTCATCTCTCTCATATCGTCACCACCTTACTCAAACAGTTTGGCTACACGCTCAGAGACGGAAAGCTCCAACTCTGAAAATTTCGCTTCCAGTTCCTCGCTGGCTGTGGGCTGCTGATACTTATAAAAGTACCGTGTGAACGGGATCTCCGCTCCGGTTTTGATAACAGGCTTCTTTGCGCTGAGGTCCTCCTCGAAGAATGCGGCGGCATCCGGGATGTGCGGCAGGACCTCTCTTGCCATATAATCCTCGATGCTCTCTTCCCACCTCACCAGCTCGGTATCCTTAGTTTCCTTGTCATAAATGATGTTGCCCTTGCGGTCACGCTGAATCTCGGCATTCTTGTCCATAACGGACAGACCGTCCGCAATCTTTTCCAACAGCTTCTTATCTGTTGTAGCCTTGCTTAATACTTCGGTAAGATGCGGCATAAAGGCGTCCGGTGACATCCACACGGTATCACTGATGGCGTGGTTCAAATCCGCAAGAATCGCATCGTGGATAGGCTTACCGACAAAAAACTTATTCAACTGTTTCTGGGCTTTACCGTCCCGCTCTTCCATCAATTCCAAGTCTGCAAATTTCACTTCGTTGTAAAGGCTGTCAAGTGCGCCTTTGCCCACCATCGCCTGAATCCGTTCCTCCGTAATGGCGTAGCTGCGCTGGAGGGGCTGCATCACCGTATACTCGCGGTAAATGAACTCCTCGTTCCGGTAAATTTTGCAATACTCGTTCTCTGCGAAGTCCGCATACAGCTTGGTAACGGCACTGCGGTCTTCGGGAGAAATCTCATTTTTCTTATCGCCCAGGGCTTTACGCAGCTTTTTGAAGAAAGTCGAGGCGTCAATCAACTGAATCTTGCCTTTGCGCTCCGGACGCTTATTCTTGGAGAGGACCCAGATGTATGTAGCGATGCCCGTGTTATAAAAGAGGTCGGTTGGCAGCGCAATGACGGCTTCAATCAAATCGCTTTCCAACATCCAGCGACGAATCTGACTCTCGCCGGATGCCGTACCGCCGGAGAAGAGCGGGCTGCCGTTTTCGATGATTGCAGCACGGCCAAAGTTGTCGTCCATTTTGTCAATGGCAGACTGGAGGAACAGCATCTGCATATCACCGGAACCGGGCAGACCCGCGCCCCAACGACCATCAAACCCTTTCTGATACTCTGTGCTGACGGCATCTTCGACACCTTCAGCAGCGTCCTTGCCGCCCCAGGCGGTGCCGAACGGCGGATTTTCCAGCACAAAGCGCATCTTCGTGCCCTTAAATCGGTCGGCTTTCATGGTGTCCTGATAGCAGATGTTTTCGGCGTTCTGCCCCTTGATGAGCATCTCGGCAAGGCACATGGCATAAGACTCCGGGTTGATCTCCTGTCCGAACAGGCGCACATCGGCAGAGGGATTATAACGCTTGATGAAATTGTACCCGGTGGAGAGCATACCGCCCGTGCCGCAGGCCTGATCCAATATGGTGATGACCTTGCCGTCATCAAAGATATCGTCACAGCCTTCGGCAAGCAGAATATTGACCATCAGTTTAATAATGTCGCGGCCGGTATAGTGGTCGCCGGCTTCGGCATTTTCAGAGAACTTACGGATCAGTTCCTCGAAAATATATCCCATCTTCACATTGTCGATGGTACGAGGATCAAGGTCAAGTTCGGAGAACGCCTTGATGACGGAGAGCAGGCGGTTATTCTTGTCCATCTTGTCGATTTCTTCGCCAAAGTTCAGACCGCGCTCCTTGGACATCAAGATTTCCAGCACATTTGCGGAAAATCCCTGCAGATAGCTCTTAAAATTGGCGGCGATATGGTCTGCGTCATTTACAAGCTCTGCAAGGTCAAATTCACTGGTGTTATAAAACTGGAAGCCGGAAATGCGATACATCGCCTTTGCCGGGAAATTCGGGTTTGCTTTGAACTGGTCTACGACCTTCTGCTTGGTGGGTGCAAGAGCACACTCAAAGCGACGGATGATCGTCATCGGAATGATAACATCCTTGTATTTGTCGCTGCGGTATGGTCCGCGCAGTTTGTTCGCGATGGACCAGATAAAGTTCACTTCGGTGGAAACATCGACAGGTGAATCGTCCCACATTGCATCTATCATCTGCTTATTAGCCATTTACTTTTCCTCATTTCTCTATTTATGTAGCTATTATCAGCTGGAAATCATTCATCCTCCTGAAGCAAGAAAAGTGCGTTGTTATTTATCTGGTACAATCTCCATGATATCTTCGATACTGCAATCCAACGCAGTGCATATCTTTAAGAGAATCTCTGTAGTGACATGCCCGTTTCTTCCCATCTTAGTAACGGATGCAGGGCTGATACCCGCCTTTTCACATAGATCCTTCTTCTTCATATCCTTGTCGATAAGTAGCTTCCAGATTTTTTTATAACTTATGGCCATATTGAATCTCCTTGAACACATACAAATGTGTATTACTATAGATTGTTTTTTGCTTTCAGAAGTTGAAAATCTCTTTTGTAGTTCACAGGCCTAATGCGCGCCAAAATGCGATTGCACACTTCTGGCGACCAATATATTGTCAAGTGCTGCTTGGCTCGAGTGATTGCTGTATAAAAAATGTTATGAGTTATTTGATCTTCGGTTTCATCTGCAATAACAATTTTCACAGAATCATACTCAAGGCCCTGCGCTTTGTGTATGGAAACCGCATATGCAATCTGGAAAGGAACGATGTGCTCCATCGTTGTGCGTTCTTCATCACTGGAGTATGGCTTTGTTCGATTAATGTTAAAGCCAACTTTCGTTTTTCCTCCATCATTACCAATATAGTCCAGTCCATAACAACGCAGCACTTCCAGCTCATCGAGCAAAGCATCAATCTCTACTGTGAAATATACGCTTTCAGTTGAATCTTGGATTGAGAGGATTCTTCCTTTCATGTTGTTATAAAGGACACTAAACCGGCCAGAATCGTTAAACAGAATGGGATCACCAACTTTGAATCTCCATACTCCTATATCTACTGCCGGATTCGAATTATTTAGTTGTAGTAGACGATTAATGTTATTTAGGCCATAGAGCCCATTATAATTTAGGCACAATATAATCTCATCATCTGATTTTGAGTCGAAAATATCGCTATCGATTGGATGAGAATAGTCACTACGCACCATTTTTTCCAAGACAATATTATCATCGTCCATATTTCGAACCTCTTCCCAAAGCCTTTGAAGTTGTTCGTCTGGGCTTCGATGAGGTATTGTCAACTCATGACAACAGCGGTCTGGTAGTACATTTCTAATTATGCTAAACCAATTGCCAAATCCTATAGCTTCAATTTGGTATGTATCCCCAACCAGAAGCAATGCTGCATCTTCTGCGCGATTTATGACTTTAAGGATATCCTCGTTCTTTACTGTGCTGCATTCGTCAACCACTACTAAGTCATAATTTGAGGTCTCATACCAACCACTACGAACAAACTTATCAATAGTAGTAAATTCGTCCGATCTATCACAACACGTGACCTTTCTTCGCAGATTTTCTACTGCTGGATTAGTCTTTGCAAGATAAATTTTCTTTTTCCCTTCTAAAAGCTTTGATATATGGTTTACCAGTGTCGTCTTTCCTGTTCCAGCTGCACCATAGATGAGGTGAACTGCAGATTCAGAAAATAAAGTCTTTAAGATTTGCTCCTTAACCTCGTCATCCAGTCTTTGACCCGCAGGCAAAAGTTTTAGCCGAGAAATCATTTCCTCTGAAAAAGATGATGAAATTGCCGGTACATTATCAGCTAATTCTTCAAGTTTATTAATAATCTGCACAGTTGCAATTTCGCAGCCCTTAGAATAAACATAATCCTTAAAGACTCCTAACTCACTCGCCGGTCTAAACCCGCTATATAGGGAGCGATTATATTTTTCTATTGTTTGCTCAATCTCTTGGGGTATGCCAAACATTGTAAGCTGATCAATTGGAGTAAACAAAACTCCATTCTGATTTGTATTCTTTTCGATATATCTGGTAAGCAATTCTCCTTTATGTCCCGCTGTATCAATGCACTCGAACAAATCGTACAGATTGGAAATGTGTCCTTTGGGATTAAATGAATAAGGATTCCTGTCAAAAGGCATACACCTGGAAGAAATATTTAGTCCCGCATACCTCTTTTCATCTCCGTGTGCCTGTTGATCTTTAATAATTCGGTTGTTCATGCGATAAAGCAAATATCGAATAATATTTGCACCGTCTCGCTTGCTGGCAGAAATCTCTCGGCAAATGTCCAGCATATCAAAAATATACGAATGGCGCTTTTGAGTTGATGCAATAACCCAGTTTTTTATACTGTCATATTCTCGCTGATCGTAGTCAATGATGTCTACCAATGTTGCTCCGTTTTGCTCCAAGTAGCTCATCACCATCTTATACTCATTGAGGCCTCGAGATACAGAGCACTCAACATTAAGCAATTCAGCAAAATTATTTAGTTCACACGGGCGAATTGATACATGCCATTCGGTTATGATTTTGATGGGAAAATCTGTATTGAACACACTAATGGTGGCATCAGAAAATGATAGCGCAACACAATAATCTGTAGAAATGTCGTACTTGGTAAACGCAGTTATTCGATTGAATTTATTTGGTTTCTCGTCTGCAGGTTCTAATGCAACCTCATAATAGATTTCTTGATTTACAAAGAATGGCTTAATTTTATCAATATAGTAATTATCAAAGTTTTTCGGCGGTGGAGTCCTAAGTCTCTTTTCAATTTCTGTAGCAACTTTTTGATAATAATCTTTTGTTTGTTCATCTAAATCCTCGAGAAACATGTCGACGTTTCTGAGGATAATCATTCCGTATCTATCATATACCGCCTTTTTAAGTTGGAGCAAATATCGATAGTACTTTATCATCAGACGCTCAGCGCCCTCTTCTGAAGGGGTAAAGTGAGAAACTGATGCACGCAAAAAATGATCAAACCTCGCAACAAACTGGTACGGACGAACATTACCAAACTTGCTTGCTACCTTATTGATATCCATTTTTTGATCCGGACGCACGTCTTTCCAAATTTTGAATGCAATGTGATCGTTTAGATTGCGAACTACACTTAAAATACGGAAAGCGACTTCACCGCGGTTGCTACGTGTAGCAGTAGAAAGCGCCTTATCGATACCATCACTGGCTCTATTGATTTCCTTATCTGTAAGGCTATTCATAGTGTCCTCCTTCCGATATACAAAAACTGCTCTGCCGCTTGGCAGAGCAGTCGGTCTATTGCAGCCATACTGCCAAGGCCTATTCCAACACTTGACAGCGTTGTTTATAATGATAGCACATTTGGGCAGGAAAAGCAAGAAAATGATAAATCCGCACGAATTCCGGCTCTATTAAATTTCTTTTCGGGCCTCCAAAGAAACAGTTGAACCTCCGAGCAGTCAGAGCTACAATGCCAACACCTCATAACGAGGACAAACTGATTGGAGGTCAAATGATGAATTATGAAGTAAACCCGTTTCAGGACTACGAATCGATCGCCATTGACGAGCTGGAGGATCAAGCTAACAGTCTACTGAATCTGGTAGTGGAGGAACAGCGGCCACTGCGCGTATGTATGAATAGTGGCAAGGAGTTTCTGCTGTTCCCTCAGGACCTGCTCGCCCCGATCTGCGACTCTGACTTTCGCTTGATTCTGTTGTCGTCAATGCGGTATGCGATGGGCAGGAATACTTGTATGCCCATGGTAGTTGCTGATTATATCAAGCGTCACATTCAGCTTCTGGATGATAAGTTTCTCGTACTGGCCGCCGATGATATCAGGCGACACCTTGAAGACTATGCAGAGCATGAAATGAATCCGAATCTTTGGCATGGCCTTTTAGGTGCACTTGAGACAGAGCAGAGAGAGCGTGCCACTCGTAAGGCAAGGAAAATCAGACCTTGCCCAGCCTGTGGGAAGCCCTTGGAGGTCATGAGCATTACCGACAACGGACATTCACCCGACGGCTTCGATGTAATTGCTCACTGTCAAAATTGCCATTCTGATTACGAGTGGTTCTGCGATAAGGATGGCAGTGTTTCAGATATGAAGCCGTATTTCTTCGGGTAAGGCGAGTGTACGTTTTTCGGCAGGGAATTTTGGGTATATTCCTTGTCTATAGCGACTCAACCGTTGAACTATACGCCAACTTCCGTAAAGCGATCAAAAGGGCCGCACCTGCTCGTATGAACAGGTGCGGCCATCTAAAAAGTCGCTCGTATTGGAGGATATCTAATTCAGTCTGAAATAGCAGGTATTCTTCCCGCGTCCTTCCTTTTTCAGTTCACCGGCTACGACCAGTTTTCGCAAGGCTCCCTCAATGGAACTGTCGCTGAGCGTCGGGCAAAGCTCGCGGATGTCCTGCTTATTGAACCGCCCGATTCTATTCTTGCTTGCTCTGCGCACCATTTCCAGTGCAGGCAGTTTGGTTTCCACAAGCACCACGCGATCCTCAAAGTCCTTATAGGCGGCAAGAATCGTCCCGAGCAGGTACTTGATGAAAGGAACTACATCCTCCGTGCCTTTGTGCCAGCCGGTTTGCGCCTGTGCAAGCGCATCGTAGTACAGGTCCTTGTTTTTGGCGATTTTGGCTTCAAGGGAGATATACTTCCCAACATAAAATCCGTTCCGATACAGAAGCAGCGTCGTGAGCAAGCGGCTCATTCTTCCGTTTCCGTCATTGAAGGGGTGGATGCACAAAAAGTCATGGATGAAAACCGGGATTGCAATCAACGGCTCCAGCTCCATATTTCCAATCACACGGTTGTATTCCTCGCAGATTCTGTCCAGCGCTTCCGGCGTTTCATAAGGGGCAAGCGGCGTGAACAGCGTTTTCACATGACCGTCCGGATAGGTGGCGGTGATATCATTCTGCGTAGCTTTGGTGCGGCCCGCAAGCGGGTTATTCATGTGGCTGTACAGGATTTTGTGAAGCTGCAGGATATAGTTCTGCGTAATTGGTATCGCGTCAAAGCTCTCATGAATGATACTCAGCACATCGCGGTATCCAGCGATCTCCTGCTCATCTCGGTTCCTCGGCGTGGTTTTCTCCTCGACGAGCTGCCGGATTCGGGTACTCGTGGTGACAATGCCCTCAATGGCATTCGATGCCTCGGTGCTCTGTATCTTGGCAATCTCCACGAGCTTTTCGAGTTCCTCCGGGCGCTGCTTCAAATACAGTTCCTGCTTTCCAGCTTCCTTGTATATGGCTGCAATCAGGCCAAGAACATCCGAGTCCCACTTCTGTTCCTTGATTACGGAGTAATTGAAGGTTCTCATTCTCTTGCCCCCTTTCGTTTTCCCTTAAATGATATCGAAAAATAAGGGAATAGTCAATAGGCTGTGCCATAAATCCCTTACTATTATGCCTGTATTAAGGGATTTATACCCAGGGAGCAAGAAAAGTACCTCTGCCTATCTTCCCACCTATTCTTTGTCTATAGCGGCTCAACCTTTGAGCTGCCGCCCTTGCAGAAACCACTTGCACACCCCTACCATTAGAGTTGCAATTCAGGTAATCCAAAACGATTCCCGCTGAGGGCCGGCGAAAGTTCACCGAAAGGAGCAGCTGACATGGATAAAGAGCGTATGGCAGCGTTAGAGGAAATTGAATCTCATGGTGCCGAGAACGGCTGGGTTGCCCCGATGACAGAGGAAGACAGAGAGTTCTTTGCACATTTTCGCTCGGTGTTTAATCGCTACAATATTTCGCCTTCAAAGGCAACACGGCTGGAGTATGATTTTGTGACGAGAGTTTCGGAGAGTGAGTTTTACCTTCAGAATGCAACTACATGAGGTTATTCTTTGTCTATTGCGGTGCAAATTTTGCCCCATATAACTCCACAGGAATATCTCGCCTAATCATCAGTCACTTAACATGGCAAAATCTTATAACACCTATGATGGAGGTAATTAGCAATGACAGAAACACAAAACAGAGTCACAGCATGCTTAAACTCCGCCCTTCAAAGTTTTAATCAAAATGAGCAGTATTTGATATCCAGAGATTTAAGCGAACGGTGTATTTGCGCTAAGTTTGCTTCATATCTCGAACGTGCTATTGCAGAATCTGAATTTTGCGAGTATGTAGTAGACGTAGAATATAACCGTGGAAGCCGCGGGAATGAGCACGCCGCTAAAGTGTTAAACGGTCATAAAATTGTTGTAGATTTAATTGTACATAAGCGGGGCTATGACGAGCAGAGAGGGTTTAATAATCTTTTTTGTATTGAAATGAAGAAAGCCTACAAGCGCTGCGATCTTTCATCAGACAAGGAGCGCTTAAGAATCCTGACAGATAACTTTTGTGGCTTTGGGTATAAAGCTGGATTCCATCGCATTGAGCAGTCGCCTGACATATTCGCTGACCTGTGCGTCTGCCGAGCTTGCTTGCTGTAAATACAGATTCAGTGTTTCACTGATCTTCTCCAGCATGAATACAATAAAGCTATTTGCGCTGCCTTCGTTGTGGCATTTTGAAATCGCCTCGTAGTATTCCAACTGAAACGCATGTATCCGACTTTCTATCGGCATATATTGAAAAACGCGGTTCCACTCGCAGAGCAGGCTTGTCTGCCAAAGCCGCGCCATGCGTCCGTTCCCATCCGCAAACGGGTGGATGAACACAAACTCATAATGAAATACCGAGGAAAGAATGAGCGGATGCACATCCTTTCTTGCCTGCTTCATCCATGAAAACAAATCATCCATCAGGACAGAAACGCGCATTGCGGGCGGAGCCATAAAAATACACCGGCCGCCGTCAAAAACACCTTCCTCTCCGCGACGGAACTGTCCGCTTTCATCGACGGTGAGGTAGGTCATGACGCCGCGAAGGCGTTTCAGCTCATCAATAGAAAATGGGTCGAATTTGCCAAGTTCGCCATAGACCCTGTATGCATTCTTGACCTCTTGGATTTCCTTTACCGGGCCGATGACGGTTTTGCCGTCGATAACGCCGCGAACAGCATCGATAGACAGTGAGTTTGCTTCTATGGCCAGCGATGAATGGATGGAACGGATCCGGTTGTTGCGCCGCAGGCATGGTTTCGCATCAAGGCTTTGATAGCGATCAAGCCTGCCAATCTTTTCCGTGATCTCCGAAACAAGCTTGACCATGTGATTGGTTATAGCAAACGGGGCTGATAACTTGCCATGCTCTCCACCTCTTTCTATGCTTTATTATACCCAAAAGTCATAACGCTCTGCAACATCTTGTGTATTATCTTGCGTATTTCCTTGCTTACGAGCAGAAATGAGCTAACATGAAGAATTGGAGGAGAGCATGGCAATCCGGTATACGTCTTAGTAATTCGAATAGTTGTTCACTATAGCACCTCCAGCAGACTCATCACCTCGATCCAGCTATCCAGCTCGGCTGCGGGCGCAGACCAGAGCCTTATCGAAATGATGTTCAGCGCCTGCTGCCGAAGCCGGTAATACTGCCTGTCTGAGATGTGCAGCTTGGAGCATATCTCGACTACCATAAGCCGCTCTGGGGCGATATAGGTCAGATAGATGATGTTGTAGAGCATATCGCCGTTCTGCGGCTTGTCGCGCAGTATGGAGACTGCCTCGTTCAGCCTGTCCATCATGCTGCGGGAGAGCCGCATGCTCTGAATGCGATTCTCCAGCCGGTAATTATCCAAATCAATCTCCGAGTTCACCAGGTTGATGAGCGTGTCAAGGTCGTGCAGCGGCGCGTCAAGCTCCTCGGCAATTGTGTCGGGGAAGCATTGCAGCATCCATCGGATATCGCGGTAGCTCCGAAGCAGGAGCAGCGTGTTATGGTGCATATTGCGGCGCTTTTCTTTATCGGCCTTGCGAACCGCCTCGTTTTGGATCGCGTCGTCCTCGATAAGCCCACGCTTGGCCAGCATCTCGACAAAGGCGTGGGACTGCATGGAGAGTTGGCTTTCCTGCTGGGCATAGATATCCCTTGCTGGGGCGTTCTGTACGTCTTGCTTTTTCATTTGGGTATCCCTCCTTGGATATGTCGTTATGGCCAGGCGCATTGCCGTGGCCGGGGAGGGCTGAGATCCTGTATCCTGCGTTCCCTGTATATACTACCCGCGCAGTCATTTGTACTCTTTGGGAGAGAAGAATACGCGCGCGTATTATATGGGGTAAAAACTGCAACACGATCAACAGCCGGGTGACTTTGAGAGGGACACCCATCGTTGAGGTTGCCAAGCTCGATCCTATTGCTGAACCGGAGCGTATACAGGTTGATTCGCTCATGGTCAGAGCTTGAGTAATGCGTTTTTTGCCCCATAAAACGTATTTCGTTCAAAACACGCATTATGACGGCGTCGGTTGGGGCTTCCACCGGGCCAACGTCCGCCGGATAGAGATGGTTGAATATGAGGCAGCCATAGGAGCCGGGGAGCTTATAAAGCGAAAAGGTATCCGCATACTTTTTAAGGAAGCGCCAGACTTTGGTTTTCTCCCAACCCCAGCGTGCGCCAAGGCTTTCAAGCGTGAGTATCGGTTTACCGCGCATAATTTGAATGGTTGGCGCCAATCTCGAGAATGCGTTATAACGGTCTCCCCATACAGTGTGGCACCAGAGGTCAAGCCATGCGTCAGATTCGCCAAAGCGGTATCCCTGTCGGACAAGCCTTTCTGTGACGTCTCGCGGAATGCAAAGGAAGCCGTAGCCTTCGGTGGTGTAGATGGCGCCAGTGGGACAGGTATCGCCGCTACATTCCATGATCCAGTCGTTGATGGTATAGGTGAGCTTCTTCGTTTGTGTGTTGAGCGAGCAGGTGATGAAGCCCATCTCCACAAGCCGCTCCATGACGTTGAGCGCCTGCTTGCGATCCTTGACGCCGAGTATGCTTTTCAGTCCTACGATGCCGCCGACCCAAGAGCCAGTGTTGACATCGTTTGTGTAACCACAGTACCGGGCTTTGCCTGGACGGAACGCCGCACGGGAAGCAAGCCGGAGGAATGAACCCATTAACCCCTTGCCTGCAGGTATGTGGGCGCGCGGCAGCTTGACCCACTTGTAGGTAAAGAGGCATTTCATAGCGCATATCTCCCATCCGATAGAAAAAAGGGAAATGCTCATCACATCTCCCTTTTTACAGTCCGCAGTATATGGTATAATCCAAGTGTAAGGCGTGTCCCGAATTGTGGTTATTGTCTTGATGCCATCATTCCACGTTGCTTCTGCTAAGATTTTGCTAATCGCCTGGTTTGAAACAACAGTTTATGCAGTGGTATGCAATGATACGGCATTACAAACAATTCACCCATTTTTCTGATTTTTTTGATGATGGGCAACATCACAAGGCATCATAGATAATGCGGTAAAAAACGTCTTGGCGACCTCCTAAGCGAAAGGCCGCGCGTTCGAATCGCGCCGGGGAGGCCAAAAAGCCCGATAAAGTCTAACTTTTTCGGGCTTTTCCTTTCTACTGTGCATCGCGGCGCGGAGATACGGGGAAAAACGGCGGCTTGCTATGCCTATAAACTTTGCGTTGCCAGGCTGAAACTGATAGCTGCGCCCTATAAGATCGCGCAGGAGCGCTGGGTCTCTGTCGTACCATATTGCGGATATAACGGTGCGTATGCTCCGCTCTATGCTGTCGGGGTTGACGCCGTAGCGCCGTGCTATCTCGGGGCAAAGCTTGGTGGTGACGCCGTTCAAAAGGTAGCTGTCCTGCATCGATATGACTATTGCGCATACAAGATACTTGTAACCGAATAGGGCGAAAATACGGATAAAGAAACGATCGAGTGTGTTCTTGCCGATCAGTTTTCGGTAGATCTTATAAAAAATAACTCCGTTGACGCTTGAATAATGAGAACGGGAAATGCTCTGCATAATGAATTTGAGAGATTTGTTCCATAGTGCATAATGGAAACAAATCTCTCATTTTATACTATCAGCCGAAATTCACAATATTACTTTGCTTTTATGCCGCACTATTTTGCCATATTGATTTCGGCGGCATATTTGCGGGACATCTTGTGAGCCGCATAGAAGCATATTATGGATATTACAGATATTGCAATACATGCTGCCCAGCCAAGGGTATACGCACCTGTAATATCGAATACGCCTGCGACCATAAGGCCGCCCAATGACATACCTGCCTGCAGGGGGCTCTGAGTCAAGCCGCGCATCATATTAAAGCTTTTCGTACCGAATGTGGCGCTTATGATGAGGGGCGCGGAGACTGTGCCAACGCCGGCAGCAAAGGAATAAAGAATTATATACACATAAAATAGATTCTTTTCACCGTGGGCACCGGCAATGGCAGCAATAAAGGCCAACGCAAAGGCTACAAAAGCGATGGAGGAGGACTTGATACTGCCGAATTTGTCGTGCAGGGCGCCGAGGAGTATTTTGCCAAATATGCCCATCAACGATGAAAGACCTATAACGCTTGCCGCAAATTCTGATCCGTATATGTCTGAAATATAGGGATTCATCTGACGCATGGGCGCAGAGCACACAAGGCCCATCCCGAAGAAGCCTATCATGAATATCCAGAAGAAAGCCTTGTTTTTGACATCGTTAGGAGATATTTCAACATTTCCCTCATTGGAGATGAGAGCTTTTTTCTTATCTTTCTCGTTTTCTTCCCAATCCGCTCCGAAAGGCTTCTTACCCATTTCTTCAGGAGTAGCCCGGAGAAGGAAAAATACTACCGGGCAAGCAATGGCTATGATTATTATACCAACGTAGCGGTAGGCTATCCTCCAACCGTAATTTGTTATGAAGCTGTTTATTATGGGGGCGAGGACTGATCCGCCAAAGCCTATGCCCGCCAGGGTGATGCTCATTGCCAACCCGCGCATTTTGTTGAACCAGGCAGTTATCATCATGGATACGGGCATGAAACAAGCGCCTGCCCAGAAGAACCCCAGTATTACGGCAGAAATATAGAACTGACCGATATTTTGTGCTAACGAATAGGACATATAGGCCAGGCCAAAGCCTAACGTTGTAATAGTCAACACGCCGCGCATACGCTTGCGGTCGGAGTAAATTTTACCCCACAGCGGGGAAATAACCATGCCTACCAGCGCAACTATGGTGGAGCTGAGGGTAAAAGCACTTCTGGATACTCCAAATTCTTCTGTTACAGAGATAAGATACTGTGTTGCCGTTGCGTTGATGATCGGAGAGGTGAGGGCACATATAAATGCACAGCCAAAGCATATCACCCACGCATAATGCAGATATTTTTTCATAAATCCTCCATTTCATGAGCAGTTTGTGTTTTCCCTGTCGACTGGTTAAAGAAATTCTATCAAGTTTGCCTATTTAAATAAGTGATTTGCATTACAGTTTTCGAAAAAATTTTTATGGGTCGAATACACATGGATGATTGGATGACAGGTAGCATGAACAGCCATCTTTTATATACTCGCATATTATGCTATAATCTCTGTGCGCTAATAAACATAAGAAAGGAATGCGGGCAGCATGATACCAAACTATTATATGTATGGAGATTTCTTCGATTTTGAAGGCTTGATATTTAAGACTGGGAAAAGAGTCACGCTGGAAAAGCATTCGCCTATTAAACAGTTCAATGAGCCCGCAGACAAATTCTACTATGTGCGGAGCGGGCTTGTGCGTGCTGTGGTGCTGCATAGCGATGGGAACGAGAAAGCATTGTATGTTGCAGGCAGCGGATGTTTACTTCCGCAGTTTTCCCCGCATGGTATGCCTAAATGGGAGGAAAATCTTCTTATGGAGGCGTATACCGATGTGGAGGCAATATTGCTGACCCGCAGCGAGCTTGAGGAGCTTGCAGGCCGCAATTACCCGCTCATGGAAAAAATGCTGGATGTTGCCGTCTGCCTTCAGCATTCCCTTACTGCCCAAATGCTTTCACAGATGTACGATGACGGCATGGTTCGAGTATGCCAGCTGCTGTATTTTCATATCGCAAACCGACATATAAAACATACGCATCCTGTTGAATGCGTGAAAATATCGCAGCAGGATATCGCTATGCTCACCGGACTCAACAGAGTAAACGCGAATAAGGTGCTTCAACAGCTAAAAAAAGAAGAGGCCATAGATATACAGAGAAAACGAATAAAAATACTGGACGTGGAAAGGATAATGGAACATTGTAATGGCGATGTCAACATGGGCGAATGGTGATTTTTCAAAATAATACAAAAATCATAAAAAGTGTTATGTAGCCTATGTAACACTTTTTTTATTGGTTATATGATAGAATGAAATGCAAATCATGCGGCAGCGTGAGCGCTGTATCCATTGGTCTGAAAAAGGAGGTAGGCAAATGAACCGGTTTTTAAAGCAGGCGATTGATGACAAAGAAGAAATGATAGGGAACAGAAGGTTCCTCCATCGCAACCCCGAAATAGGGGATGATCTTCCGATTACGGCGAAATTTGTATCGGAGAAGCTTACTGAGTACGGCATACCGAACAAGGAAATATGCAAATGCGGTATTGTTGGCATAATTGGAGGGAAAAAGCCGGGGAAAACGGTCATGCTCCGCACTGATATGGACGCTCTGCCAATAAAAGAAAACAGCGGGCTGCCTTTTTCCGCAGATAACGGGTACGGTCATTGTTGCGGGCACGACCTCCATACGACCATGCTCCTTGAAGCGGCGAAAATTCTCAAGAGCTGCGAGGATGAGCTTTGCGGAACCGTAAAGCTTATGTTTCAGCCGGGTGAAGAGGTGTTTATAGGTTCAAGGGCGATGATAGACGCCGGGGTTTTGCACGACCCGGAGGTAGATATAGCTGTGGATATGCATATGAACGCCCGTAATCCCGTGGGTACGGTTGCCGTATGCCATGGCTATACCTGCGCTTCCTGTGACGGGATGAAGCTTACCGTAAAAGGCAAAGGATGCCACGGTGCGTGGCCGCATACCGGCATAGATCCCATCAATGTTGCCGCTCATACCTATCTTGCGCTGCAGGAATTGATTGCCCGTGAAGCTCCTGCCGATAAAACCGTGACGCTGACATTTGGGCAGTTTGCCGGAGGTAATGCGGCAAATATTATCCCTGAGGAAGTGGTCATGCAGGGAACCATGCGAATGTTTGATCCCGAGCTTCGTGAAAAGCTCAGAAAACGAGTCCATGAAATCGTTGATTATACAGCGCTGGCTTTCGGCGCAAAAACCGAATACGAAGTACTGTCCGATGTTCCTGCAATGTATACGAATCCTGAGCTGCTTGACGAAATGATGCGTTATTGCGAAGACTTGGATATAAAATACATTCCATATCCGCCGTCTAGTGCCTCGGATGATTATGCGCGCATAACTGAACTGGTCCCAAGTGTGTTTTTCAGCATCGGCTGCAAACCGGATGGAGACGGCCCTACCTATCCGGCACACAATCCTAAAATCGTATTCAATGAGGATGCATTGCCATACGGAGCCGCCATACATGCTCAGTGTGCTTTCGAATATCTTAAAAACAATTAAGGCAAGGATGAAAATCATCTGTACACAAGGATAGAGGTCGCATAATGAAATTGGCAAAAGTTCACTACGGATGGGTAATCTGCTGTGCCTGCTTTGTGGTGATGGCTTTTACAGCACCGCTTGTAAACGCTTGCGCAAGCCTTTACCTACCGGCAGTTACGGAAGAATTTGAAATTTCGCGCAGTGCTTTTACGGTAACCAGCACTTTAGTCGCCATGTGCGGATTACTGCTTTCTCCGATATGGGGGAAGGTATATTCTAAGTACAATATGCGTTGGATATTTTCTGGATCCCTTATATGCTTCGCATTGTCGTATATGTCTTATTCATTGGCAAACAGCGTCTGGCAGTTCTATGTATCTTCTGTGCTGGTAGGTGTGTTTTATTCTGGTTGTGCCTTCATGCCGGTATCGATGTTCATAACTGCATGGTTCAATAGAAGCCGAGGTCTGGCAATGAGTATTGCTTTAGGAGGTATCGGCATCGGTGGGACTTTTTTGAGCCCGCTTATAACGACGATGATAACCAGTTATGGGTGGCGTACTTCCTACCGAATGATAGGATTGCTGGTTCTTGCGGTCGCAGCGCCTATTGCTTTGCTGTTGATAAGGACAAGGCCGAAGGATAAAGGGCTTAGCCCTTACGGAAACGAAAACGAGCCGAACAATAAGACAAATAGAGATGATGGTGTTCCAAATATCAGCCTTGGAGAAGCGAAAACGCATTGTTTCTTCTATGTACATATGCTCGGAATGCTCTTGCTTGGTATAATCTGCTCTGCACCGCTCAGGCAGATCAGCCCCTGCATATCTGATTCGTATGGACCGCAGGCAGCCGCGCTGATCGTATCCATGTACTCCTTTGTCGGCATATTCGGTAAGCTCATATTAGGGTGGATAAACGACAGGTTCGGCACCATAAAAGGCGCTATGGCGGCGTTTGGCCTAATGGGCGGAGGCTTTCTGTGCCTGATGCTTGGCCGCAGTATGCAGATAATGTACCTTATGGCTATACTGTACGGCATAGGCAACGGGGTCGGCACGGTATCTGCCCCGCTTCTTATAAGCGCAACATTTGGCACAAAGAACTTCAATATAATGCGCGGCCTAACACAAAGCCCGATGCAGCTCGGAATGTCGCTTGGAGGATTATTGCTGGCGGCGGTTTTTGACAGGACAGGATCATATAAGCTGGGCTGGGGAATGTGTATTGTGATAGGTGCTTTATCGGCGATTTGTTTTGCCGCAGCAAAAAGGATGGCTGACAGGTATACCGAAAGAAGGGAAGATTCGGAGGAAAAAGAATGACGGCTTTCATAATGGTCGCAGTATATTTGGGGCTGACCTGCATAATAAGCCTGATAAATAAAAATAGGCAGAGCAGCACAAGGAATACTTTCGTGGCGAAGAACGGTATGTCTGCCTGTACGCTTATCCCGCTGCTCTTCGGTGAACTGATAGCAGGCGCCGGTACTGTCGGCAATGCCAGCGAGGCTTTTACGCATGGTATAAATGCAGTATGGGGCAACTGGGGTCAAGCAATAGGCTGTATGGTATTTGTTGTTTTCGCTTCACGGTTCTTTTATGAAGCGGGTCGAAAAGGCGCTATGTCCGTTGCGGAGGCCTTTGAAATGCGTTTTAACAACAAAGTGCGCTGGGCTGTTACTATGGTCGTCCTGCTGGCATTCCTAGTGATATACTCGATGCAGTCTGTTGCGGTCGTGTCGATAGTGGGGCCGATAATACGTTCCGTGGCGGATATAAATGATATTACCATACTCATTGGATGTGCCGTGCTTTTTGCAGTCATATCCTTAAACGGCATAAAGTCCGTTGCGGGGGCAAATGTACTTCATATGGCTGTGATAGTGGTGTTCCTCAGCGTAATAGCCTGGGCCAACGTCAGGGATGCGGGCGGCGTTGAGAATATATACCAACAACTGCTCGACACCCACTTCAACCTTATGTATCCAGATGTGCCGACCGTTATCGCACAGGTGATCGGGGCGGCTTTTGCAATGATTTCTGCTATGACGGTGGTAAATTCATGCTACTGCTGCCGGAGCCTTCATGAGGCCCGCAAGGGTATCATCGTAGTGGCTGGGCTTGTAACGATTTTTGCTCTGCTACCTGCCGCGATAGGGCTGTCGGGGCGTATTCTGCTGCCGGAAAGCAACGGAAAAGGCATACTGTACGAAATGGCAAACCGTTTGTCGCCAGGCTGGGGCGGCCTCGCGAGCATTGCAATACTCGGCGCGGTTCTCTCTACGGGCCCCGCAATACTGCTTATGCTGGCCACTACTGTTGTGCGCGATATTTATTTAAATATTAAGCCAAAGGCGAGCGAGAAAAAGCAGATGATATGCTTCAGGGCGTCTGTCGTGGCCATAGCTGTGCTTTCGGTGTTTATAGCCTCAAATATGAAATCGATCCTCAATGATCTGCTGGCATCTTTTCAAATAAGGGCAATATCAGGAATTGTTCTGGTCATATCGCTTCACTGGGATAAGGTAACGAACGATGCAGCCTTCTGGTCTATCGTTGCGGGGGGGGTTATAGCCGCAATATGGCATTTTGCAGGGAGCCCGTTTGGCATAGCTCCACTGTGGGTTTCCTTGGGAGTTGGCCTGACTCTTCTTGTGGTCATAAGCCTGTCATCGAATAAAGGAAAAGAAGAATACCAAGAATACTTGCGGCGCTTCAAATCCGAAGCGACAAAAGAATAGTACTTGCTGTGCTACATAGAGCGGCTTGCCTGCACAGGCCGCTCTATTGTTAACTCAACTTGGTTGTGTCTGCTATGGACGTCATCACAGGTATCTAAAGGAAAATATATGCGATAAGCTGGCGGTCGCCGATGGCTCGTTTATAGGTACGACATTTAAGGTGGAGGGGAAGCTCGAAAACCTCACCGATTATTATAGAGTGAAGGACTTCATGGACATAGTGAAAGAATTCCGGAGAGAATGCTTCTATAATTATTGAAAGAGCAGTGGTAATGGGGTTTTATATGGCATCGACTCCAGAGCGTCAAAAGAACTCGAAAAAATTGAGGAACTAATAGGAATGGGCAAGTTGGTACACGGAAATTGCCGGATGTGTTACCATTAAAGCTGCCCGGGAAAACGGGCTTGAAGCCGGTACACCTGTGGTGACTGGAACGGATGATGCGATGCGGCTGCGGGGCTGCTTCTCAGCCGCTGCGGCAAAGAAACGTTTCACGACAAACCGTTCAAAATGATACTTGCCGGCGGTAGTTTGCATTTTCCGGCTCTTGACTGCCAGACTTATGTATTCCTCAATTACCCTGGCATTTCGTCCAACCGTATCCACATAATATCCGCGGCACCAAAAGTGACGGTTACCGTACTCATACTTGAGATTTACGTGCCGGTCAAATATCATTAGTGAGCTTTTTCCCTACCTTTTTGTTCACATAGCTTTCACAGGATCGTTCCTATATCCGATTTTAGCTTACCGTATATTTCCTGCCGTTGATACTTTGGCGCAAACACAATATGGTATTGGCGTCTCCATTTGAAGCTTTCAATTCTCACCAGCATAGCTGGTGGTTGTTTGCCGCTTAAGCGCCAAAGCAACTCCGCCTGTGCGCCGCAGGCGGAGTTATTCGGAGTAAGCGTTTATATGAGCAGTTCGGGGAAATTTCCCCGTTGTAAAGGTCAGATCGTCCCATTCCAGGGGATAGACGGTGATCCTCTCCAAGATACCGCTGGACGAAAACGCCCTCCGTGCCGCAATCGACGCAACCGGCTATACGGCGGGGGAGATGAGCACTGCTCCTTATGAGAAGAAGGGGCGTTTCTCGTTTTTGAAAAAGTGAGCGCCGGAGTATCGGCATATATTTTACGCATGGCCCTGATACTTGCTTTCGAATTCCTCGACTATGCCCTTTAATATGAAGGGCAGCCTGCTAAACGCTTCACGGCGGATAATGTAGGGCACACCGTATGCCGCCTCTGCCAACGCGCCGGTCATGGCGGCTATCGTGTCGCTGTCGCCGCCTATTGAGATTGCGCCGCGTATGGCGCTTTCAAAGTCGCCGCTTTCGAGGAAGGCGATGATGGCCTCCGGCACGCTGCCGGGGCAGCTCACCTCAAAGCCGTAAACGGGGCGTATCTCATCAAGTGTGCGGTCGAGGTCATAGCCGAACTGCGAGCTTATATAATCCTTTATTTCGCTTTTGGTATGCCCTGTGCGGGCAAGGAAGCCCGCCGACGCGATGGCCTGCGCGCCCTTTATTCCGTCGGGGTGGTTATGCGTTACCTCCGAGCTGACTTTTGCCGCCCGCAAAACCTCTTCGAGCGAATCGTATGCCCATATCACAGGCGATACGCGCATGGCGGAGCCATTGCCCCAGCTGTTGTAGGGCTCGGCAGAATCGCTCTTCAGCCAGTCGATAAAATGCCCACCGTAGCCGCAGTTGGGATACATACGGCCTATCGTTCGGATAGAGGTCAGATAGTCCTCGTGGATGCCGCCGTTCATTATGGCTCTTGCGACCGCGCAGGTCAGGACTGAATCATCTGTAAACCGGCTTTCCGGCTGAAACAGTGAAAAAGACTTTGTTTTTATATTGTGCCATTCATAGATCGAGCCTATGATATCTCCTGCAATTGCGCCTATCATTGTTTCGCTTCCCCTGTATTATTCTATATTTTACCTAATATTGCACCGAAACCAAACAAAAAGCTTTCCTTGGCGGCCTTTTTATAGCTGCGGCTTATCGGAACACGAAGGCCGCTTTGCAGTATGAATTCCGTGGGCAGCATCGCCGCAAGGCAGGCAGTGTTTACATAAAAGCTCTTGTGGCATTGACAATAGCACCGGCTGTCGAGCTGAGAAACTATGTCGGATGGAGGGGTGTTCGTCCAAAGCTCGCCGTCAAAAGTCACTATTCTCACGCGTCGCAGCACGCGCTCGAGATACTGGACCTGATCCCAAAGCAGCCGCCGGGATGCGCCGTCGGCGTTGATTATTATCTGCTGGCATGAGCAGGCGCGCCTTTTTTCCGCCGCTTTGTTCAGGGCGGTGCCGAGGCGGCTGTCCGTCTCGGTCTTGAGCACATAAAACACATGCTCCGCATCATAGGCGCGGGTTGCATATGAAATATATCCCGTGAGAAATATTATCTGACACTCGGGCACCGAGCGGTTCAGCCTCATGGCGAGCTCTATGCCGTCCATTTCATCCATTTGAATATCCAGCACAGCTACATCCGGCAAATAATGATCCTCACTTATGGAGTCCAGAAGGTTTTCCGCCCTGCTGAATTCCCGTATAAGGGAATTCTCAAATCCCGGCGTATTTCGTATGAGCGCAACCGTCCTTTTACGGTGCAGCTCATCATCATCACATACAGCTATACTAAGCATTTCTTACCTCACCTCGCTTGTCTGCATAGTCAATACAGCACAAAAACGGCTATTCTTCAGCCCATAGGTAAAGGTTCCCCGGTATTGCTCCGCGAGCCGCTCCAGTATGCTCAGGCCTACGCCGCGGTTCAGACCGGGTATGCGCTCCTTTTTTGAGACGGGCTGCTCTGCAACGGAGTTTTCCATGCGCAGCGTACAGCAGCCGTTTTTGATGTCGGCCTGTATGCGTATATAACGCTTACCCTCGGGCAGGGCACGGCATGCGTCTTCCGCATTATCCAGCATATTGCCGAAGGCGATTATCATGTCCGCATTGGATATGCTTGTTTCAGCGGGCAGCCGCACGTCTGCTTCCGCGCTTATTCCGGCGGCCTTGAGCTTGCTCATGCGGGAATAAAGGAAAGCGTCCACTACGGGATTTTCACAGCTGCCCAAGCTGGAGTGAAAGGTGTGCCGGGGCAGTATTTCCTTGGCGTATTCCGCCGCATGCTTTGTGTCGCCGTTGTCCAGCAGCGCCTGTATGGTGTATAGGTGGTTTGCTATATCGTGCCGCATACGGCGCATCGCTTCATATTGCTCCGTAAGGGCGGCGTAATGCTCCTTTTCCGCATCTACCTGCTTCAACAGCAGGGCATTGGAGGCCCTGAGCTCCGCCCGCTGGGTTATGCCCCGCATGGAGTAGTACAGTCCCACGTCTGAAATTATGCAGAATAATATTATACAGAGCCGCACTGCTTCAGCATGATTGTAAAAGTTGGGCAGAGAACCCCCATGTCACCATGGCAAGCTGCATGAAAGGGAAAAAGATATATGAAAGGATATCCTGCCAGGAAAAGCTTCTGAGTATGCGGTTGAGCAGCAGCGAGAATATCCACATGAGGAAGGCGTAAACGCAAATATATATTGCATACATACTGACCTGGGTCAGCGGAGGTATAAGGAACATCCCCTGAGTGGTCTGTGGATATACATTTGAGAAAAATGAAAAGCTTATGAACTCGCATATCCATTCGTTCATGAATATGGTGAAGGTGCATATGGCCAGCCTGGGCATTTTGTCCGTGAATAATATTCGGAATCCGATGAGATCTATTAAAAAACCGACTGTCTGCTTTGCCGCTATGTTTTGATCAGGCAGCAGGAGCAGACCGAAGAAGCTGAAAAGTACCACTGCGTAAGCGCCGATGAACGTGGCTGCGCGCCCCCACCTCATCTTCAGGGTAAGCATACAGAATAGTGCCATTATGATACCGAGTATACAGTTGGAAGCATATACGATAGCTGAGTTCATGCAGCCTGCACTCCTGTAAAAACGAGATAATTCAACAAAGACGGATTAAATAAAAAATAACACATAAACATACGATTGTCAAACAAAACGACGCCGAAACACGCCTGTTTGTAAGAGCAATTATAGAGAAACACGCATTGATAAAAATCTCAATACCGAATTTCATGTCAATTATTACACTAAATGTGGAAATGGGCAGACACAGCTGGGCTGCCATGATCTCGGGATCATCTTCCCTCAGAACTCCCTGCCGAATCAGATACTTAATAAGCCCGGTGAAGTATTGCATCACGTCCGAATAATTCTGTTTGGTTTGCAGCTTCGCCAGTTCCGGATTTTGAAACTGCTCTATCACCAGCATTTTACGCGCCCTGCTGATATGGGGATCATGGAGGATGTAACGGATCTGTCCCTGAATCATTTGTGCTGCCGCATCAGGCGCCAGCGCCTGTTTATCCTCTGTATCGGCGAATTTATCCCAATTCGCCCTTGCAAAAATGGAATGTTCCTCATAATGATCCAAAACATCCTTCACAAGCGCGTCCAGAATCGCCTGCTTGCTCTCAAAATGGCTGTAAAGCGATGCCTTGCGAATGCCGACGGCGCCTGCAATCTGAGAGATAGATGTGGCTTCAAAGCCCTGCACGGAGAACAGATCCAGCGATGCTTCCAGAAGCTCCTGTTTTGTGTTGCCTCGATCCATAATGAAACCTCCTTCGCTGCAACCAGAATTTTCTATCCACTGTGTTTTTTATATCGTATATCCTTATTATAACTACCTATCGTTCGGTAGTTAATAAGTTTTGAGGAACATTTTGGTGCGGATGTGTATACCTAAACCACATCAGCGTTTCCGGAACTTGCAACAAATATGCTACAATAAAGGGGTATGCACAACGAAAGTGCATACCCCTTTGTTAGCAATCCTTGTCAGGAAGCTGCCATACACAACCCGTTTTATGGACAGCTATCTCAACTGACATCTTTTAATGCGCGATTATTTGCCGAAGCTCTCGATGATCTCAACGATCTCGGTGCCGATGCGCTTCTGGGCTTCCTTGGTAGCTGCACCGATATGGGGGGTGCAGGATACCATGGGATGGCTGTACAGGGCCTTGTTGGTAGCGGGCTCGTTTGCGTAAACATCCAAACCGGCGCTGCGTACCTTGCCGCTCTCAAGGCCTGCAAGCAGAGCAGCCTCATCAACGTTGGTGCCGCGGCTGGTGTTGATAATGGTTACGCCGTCCTTCATCTTGGCGATGGTCTCGGCATTGATGAGGGCGCCGCCGTCTACGGCGGGGGCATGTACGGAGATGAAGTCGGATTTGGCAAGCAGCTCGTCAAGCTCTACGTAGGGAATCCCCAGCTTCTCTTCGATTCCGGGAATATGGAATATATCCTCAGCGATTACGTTCATGCCGATGGCCTTGGCCATTACGCCGAGATGCTGGCCGATGCGGCCGAAGCCTACGATGCCGAGGGTCTTGCCCTGAAGCTCGATGCCCTTGCCGTAGGCCTTCTTTTCCCACTTATCCTCACGCATGGTGTGACCGGCGATGGAGACAAAGCGGGCGCAGGCGAACATATGGGCCATAGCCAGCTCTGCAACGGACTGGGAGGAGGCGCGGGGGGTGTTCTTTACGGTGATGCCGGCTGCTTCCGCGTACTTGACGTCGATATTGTCAACGCCAACGCCGCCGCGGATGATCAGCTTCAGCTTGCCGCCCTTGGCTTCGTCGATGTGGTTGGCGCGTACCTTAGTAGCGCTGCGGACTACTACGGCGTCAAACTCCTTCAGCGCTGCACCAAGCTCCTCGGGGGCATAGAACTGTTCAACGACCTCGTGACCGTTATCCTTGAGGGTCTGGAGGGCGTCCTTATCCATTCCGTCAGTTACCAATATGCGCATGATATTCTCTCCTTTATAAAATTACTTCTTGTAGTTAGCTTCGAACTCGGACAGGAACCTGACCAGAGCCTCGACTCCCTCCTTGGGCATTGCGTTGTAGATGGAGGCACGGAGACCGCCGACGCTCTTGTGGCCCTTCAGGTTGTCAAAGCCGGCTGCCTTGGTAGCGGCCACTACTTCGGCGTCAAGCTCTGCGCTCTCGGTCACGAAGGGTATGTTCATCAGGGAACGGAACTCCTTGTCAACGGTGCCGTTGAACATTTTGGACTGGTCGAGGAAGTCGTACATGACCTTCGCCTTGTCGATATTGCGCTGGTTCATGACCTCAAGGCCGCCTATCCTCTTAAGATACTTAAAGACCTGACCGCATACGTAGATGCTCCAGCAGTTGGGGGTATTGTACATGGAGCCGTTGTTGGCATGGGTGGAATATGCACAGTAGGTGGGTACCCATACGGGCAGCTCGGAGGCATCGCGAATCAGATCCTCGCGCACGATGCAGATCACCATACCGGCGGGGCCGATGTTCTTCTGTACGCCGCCGTAGATCATGCCGTAATCGGACACGTTGCAGGGCTTGGAGAGGAACATGGAGGACTGGTCGGATACCAGAATCTTGCCCTTGGTGTTGGGCAGCTTCTGCCAGGTCACGCCGTGGATGGTCTCGTTTTCGCAGATATAGACGTAATCGGCGTTATCGGGGATATCCAGATTGCTGCAATCGGGTACATAGGCGTAGTTCCTGTCCTTGCTGGAGGCCACTACATGCACATCGCCGTACTTCTTGGCTTCGTTGATGGCTTTTTTGCTCCATGCGCCGGTCTCGACATAGCAGGCTACGCCGTTCTTCATCAGGTTCATGGGGATCATAGCAAACTGGAGCGTAGCGCCGCCCTGTATGAACAGCACCTTGTAGTTGTCGGGAATGTTCATCAGGTCACGGAGATCCTGCTCGGCTTCGTCGATTATTTTCTGGAAAACCTTTGAGCGATGGCTCATCTCCATTACGCACATACCGGAACCCTCATAGTTCATGAGGTTATCGCGGACGCTTTCCAGCACTTCTTCGGGAAGCATGGAGGGACCGGCAGAGAAATTGTAGATACGATCGTACTTCATTAGGCATCTCCTTGTTTGTTTATATTGTTTTGGTTTATAAGATAAAAAATTGTGTAAGGGTGAAATTTCTGCTGTTTTCCGGCTACCATCAGTTGACAAGAGCACACAAGCCCGAAAGGCTTGTTTTGGGACGCTCCT
>ERZ779840.880-NODE-880-length-31646-cov-5.205755_pt1 | contig 31646 bp, 26 predicted proteins | sample MGYA00511561_ERZ779840 | MGnify/ENA primary metagenome ERZ779840 (study PRJEB29588, sample SAMEA2162036) | human gut metagenome | biome: human gut; feature: human-associated habitat; material: faeces | place: Denmark | collected 2008/2010 ...
ATAGAAGAGTTATAAACAGAAATAACAGATTAAAGAGATTACTAGAACTTGGAGCACCAGAAATAATAGTTAGAAACGAAAAGAGAATGCTTCAAGAATCAGTAGATGCGCTAATAGATAATGGCAGACGTGGAAGACCAGTAACAGGAGCTGGAAACAGACCATTAAAATCTTTATCAGATATGCTTAAAGGAAAGCAAGGAAGATTTAGACAAAACTTACTAGGAAAACGTGTTGACTATTCAGGACGTTCAGTTATAGTTGTTGGACCAGAGCTAAAAATCTATCAATGCGGTGTGCCAAAAGAAATGGCAGTAGAGCTATTCAAACCATTTGTAATGAAAGAGTTAGTTGGTCGTGGAATAGCACACAATATTAAAAATGCAAAGAGAATGGTAGAAAGATTACGTCCAGAAGTATGGGATATATTAGATGAGGTTATAAAAGACCACCCAGTTCTTCTAAACCGTGCACCTACACTACATAGACTAGGTATACAAGCATTTGAGCCAGTTTTAGTAGAAGGTAGAGCAATAAAATTACACCCATTAGTTTGTACAGCATTCAATGCTGACTTCGACGGTGACCAAATGGCTATACATTTACCATTATCACCAGAAGCACAAGCAGAAGCAAGATATTTAATGCTTTCAGAAAACAACCTATTAAAACCACAAGATGGTAAACCAGTAACAACACCTACACAAGATATGATTTTAGGAAGTTACTACTTAACAATGGATGTTGATGGAGAACCAGGAGAAGGAACATATTTCTCATCTCCAGAAGAAGCTATAATGTCACTTGCAAATGGCGACATAACAATGCACTCAAAAATATTTGTTAGAAGATCAAAAGTCGTTGATGGTGTAGAAGTACATAAAAAGATAGCAACAACAGTAGGAAGAATAATATTCAATACAGGAATTCCACAAGATTTAGGATTTGTGGATAGAAGCAATCCAGAAAACGAATTCGAATATGAAATTGGATTTGTTGTATCAAAGAAAAATCTAGGAAAAATAATTGGAAAATGTATTAGTGTACATGGACTAAATAGAACAGCAGAACTTCTAGACTACATCAAGGCAACAGGTTACAAATACTCTACATTAGGAGCTGTAACAGTTTCAGTAGCAGATGTTCAAGTACCACCTGAGAAGAAAGCAATCCTTGCAGATTCTCAAGCACAAGTTGATAATGTATTAAAACAATATAAACGTGGTTTAATTACTGACGAGGAAAGATATAGCCAAGTAATTAAAATATGGGAAAAAGCAACTGATGATGTAAAAGAAGCAATGAAGAAAAACTTCGACAAAGAAAACCCAATGTTCATGATGTCTGACTCTGGAGCCAGAGGTAACTTAGACCAGTTAAAGCAAATCGCTGGTATGCGTGGACTTATGGCAAGTACAACAGGTAAAACAGTAGAGATACCAATCAAATCATCATTCAGAGAGGGACTAGACGCATTAGAGTACTTTATATCAGCCCATGGAGCTCGTAAAGGACTTTCTGATACAGCTTTAAGAACAGCAGACTCTGGATACTTAACAAGAAGACTTGTTGACGTTTCACAAGATATTATCGTAAGAGAAGATGACTGTGGAACAACAGAAGGTGTTGAAGTATTTGATATAAAAGACGGAAATCAAATAATAGAAAAAATACAAGAACGACTACTTGGAAGATATCCATTACATGATGTAATAGATCCAAATACCAAGGAAGTAATAGTTGATACAAACACACTTATCACGGAAGACTTAGCAGATAAGATAGTGGCAGCAGGAATAACAAGAGTTACTGTTAGAAGTGTATTTAGATGTAGAACAAAACATGGTGTTTGTTGTAAATGCTATGGTATGGGACTAGCAAGTAGAAAAGAAGTTGATATAGGAGATACTGTAGGTATAATAGCAGCTCAATCAATAGGTGAGCCTGGTACACAGCTTACAATGAGAACTATACACTCTGGTGGTGTTGCTGGTGTTGCAGACATCACACAAGGTCTTCCTAGAGTTGAGGAGCTATTCGAAGCTCGTAAACCAAAGGGACTTGCAATAATCACAGAAATAGCAGGAACTGTATCAATTAAAGTAGACGAAAAGAAGAGAAAAGAAGTTATAATTACTTCTAAAGATGATAGCAGAACATATGTAATACCATTTGGTTCTAAGCTAAAAGTAAAAGAAGGAGATATCCTAGAAGCAGGAGATCAAATTACAGAAGGTTCTAAGAACCCTGCAGAAGTATTAGCTATTAACGGACCAGAAGGTGTGTACGAATACTTAATCCAAGAAGTTCAAAAAGTTTATAGAAACCAAGGTGTTGATATAAATGACAAACATATCGAAGTTATTGGAAGACAAATGCTTAAAAAGGTTAGAGTTGAAGATAATGGAGATACAGATATGTTTGCAGGATCACTTGTAGATATGTATGAGTTCGAAGATAAGAACAAAGAAGCAGAAGAACAAGGGTTAAGACCTGCAACAGGAAAGAGAGTATTACTAGGTATTACAAAAGCATCACTTGCAACAGAGAGCTTCTTATCAGCAGCATCATTCCAAGAAACAACAAGAGTATTAACAGAAGCTGCTATAAAAGGAAGAACAGACGAATTAATAGGATTAAAAGAAAATGTTATTATAGGTAAACTAATTCCAGCTGGAACAGGAATGAAGAGATACAAAAACGTACATATAAATACAGAGAAAAAAGAAACTCCTGAAATAAATCCAGAAAATCCAGAAACAGTAGTAACAGAAGCAATAAATAACATGACATCAGAAAATACTGTAATAGGAACACCAGAAGGAATAGCAGAAGACGATATAATATCAGACGAAAATTAATCGTAAAAAGTAGGGCATATTTTACATATGCTCTATTTTTATAATCAAATAACTATGAATAAAAATAAAAAAATCTCATATATTTACAATGAAAACGTGTAATATGTGAGGTTTTTTATGTTTATAATAAATAAAAAAAGAGTAATATTTTTATTTTCGGCAGTATTTTTGCCAATTGGAATATTTATGTTTCAAATGAGTAATAATTCTATAAAAAAACAGACAATCGAAACAATGTCGATGCCAGTAACTTCAAAAACAATAGTATTGGATGCAGGACACGGAGGAGAAGATGGCGGAGCTGTAAGCAGTAATGGAATTAGTGAATCAAATATAAATCTAAAAATAGTATTAAAATTACAAAATTTATTAGAACAAAGTGGAGCAAAAGTAATACTAACAAGGTCTGACGAAAATGCAATTTATGATGTGGACAAAAAGACATTAAGAGATAAGAAAAATTCGGATATAAAAAATAGAGTAAAAATTGGAAATACATCATCAGCAGATATATTTGTTAGTGTGCATCTTAACAAAATTCCACAAAGTCAATACAGTGGGTGGCAAACATTTTACAAAAAGAATAATGAAGACAGCAAAAGACTTGCGACTTGTTTACAAAATAATTTAAACGAAGCAATACAAAAGGAAAATAAAAGAGTACCTCTTCAAATTGACAATGTATATATTGTAAAAAAAGTAGAAATACCAATATCAATAGTAGAATGTGGATTTTTATCGAATCCAGAGGAAGAGAAAAATTTACAGGATGATGCCTATCAAGATAGACTTGCTTGGGGAATTTACAATGGAATTATGAGTTATTTTGAATAAATGAAATGAATAAGTTTTCCACTTCTTGGAGAAAATATGTGTAAAACATATACCAAGGAGTGGATTTTTTTGAACGAAAAAAAGAGATTAAGTATAAAAGGAGCAATTTTAGATAAAGCACAACTAGAAAATTATCTAGAAAAAATTGCTTCTGATCATATATTAACAGAAAAATCTAGTAAAGAAACCTATCCTTTACCAAGATTAAAGGAGAATTTTTTTGTTATAAAAGAAGTATATAAACTGCTAAATGAACAAATAAAACAGTCTATCCCAATACATCCGGCAGGAGAATGGATTTTGGATAATTTATACATTATAGAAGAAGTTGTAAAAAGCATATCTAAAGAACTTACTCTAAAAAAGTATACAAATTTTTTAGGGCTTGCAAATGGAAGGTATAAAGGTTTTGCTAGAGTTTATGTGTTAGCAACAGAGATGGTTGCGTATACTGATGGAAAAATAAATTCTGAGAACTTAGAAGAAATGCTAAAAGCATACCAAACCAAGAAAACACTTAGTATGAATGAGATATGGAGTATAGGATTATTTATTCAAATAGCATTGATTGAGAACATAAGAGAGATATGTGAAACAATTTATATGTCGCAACTTCAAAAATATAAAGTAGAAAACATTTTAGCTAAGTTTTTCGATGAAGAAAAAAAGAAAAATAGAGTACTTCAATTAAACAGAATATCGCAAATAAAAACTAATCAAATGAAAAATGCATTTGTAGAATATATGTCATATAAGCTAAAAAAATATGGAAGCCAAGCTTATCCATATCTAAACATATTAGAAGAGGAAGTAGCAAAAACAGGTTCAGATATTTCTGAGATAGTAAAAAAGGAGCACTTTGATATTGCAGTAAAAAAGGTATCAATAGGCAACAGTATTATATCTCTAAAAACAATGTCGAGAATAAACTTTTTAGAAATCTTTGAAAGAATAAATAGGGTAGAAGATATACTAAAACAAGATCCAGTTGGTCAATATCAATTAATGGATGGAGATACAAAAACATATTACAGAAATGCAATAGCCGAAATATCTAAAAAGACTAAAATATCTGAAATATATATAGCAAAAAAATGCTTAGAGTTAGCACAAAAAGAAGAACAAAACGAGAAGAAAAAACATATTGGCTATTATCTAATATCAGATGGAAAAGAAGAACTTTTAAATAATTTACTAGACAAAAAGATAAAAATAAAAACAAATTATGAAAAAACCAAAATTTATATAAAATCGATATGGGGAAGCAGTGTAGTAATAAGTTTGTTATTCAGTATAAATATGTATTTTATACTGAATAATCAATGGTGGTTAAAAGTATTATTGTCAGCTATTTTATTCTGCATAATACTTGTACCAATAGAAAATATAATATCAAAAATTGCTCAATACATCCTTAGCAAAATTGTAAAACCAAAACTAATTCCAAAATTAGATTTTCAAAATGGAATTCCAGAAAAATTTAAAACAATGGTTGTAGTCCCAACAATAGTAAAAAGCAAAGAAAAAGTTAAAGAATTAATGGGAAAACTCGAAGTTTATTACATTGCAAATAAAAGTGAGAATCTATATTTTACTCTTTTAGGGGATTGTAGTTCTGGAAGTAAGGAAACTGAAGATTTTGATGAAGAAGTCATAAGAGCTGGAATAGAAGAAACAGAAAAACTGAATAAAAAATATGGAGAGAAATTTAATTTTATTTATAGAAAAAGAAAATGGAATGCAAATGAAGAATGTTACATGGGCTGGGAAAGAAAAAGGGGCTTATTAAATCAATTTAATGAATACTTGTTAGGTAATATAGAAAATCCATTTAGAATAAGTACTTTTAAGAATATCGAAGAATTTAAAAATATACAATATATAATTACACTAGATTCTGATACAGATTTAACATTAAATTCAGCTTTAAAACTAGTTGGAGCTATGGCTCACATACTAAACAAACCAGTACTAAACGATAACAAAGACCTAGTAATATCAGGACACGCATTAATGCAACCAAGAGTTGGAATAGGATTACTAGAAAGCAGAAGAAGTGTATTTACTCAGATCTATGCAGGAGAAGGAGGAACAGATTCTTATACAAATGTAATATCGAACACATATCAAGATAATTTTGATGAAGGAATATTCACAGGAAAAGGAATATATGATGTAAACACTTTTTCGAAAGTACTAGAAGGAGAGATAAGAGAAAATGCAGTATTAAGTCACGACTTGTTAGAAGGAAATTATTTAAGATGTGGATTAGTATCAGACGTAATGCTGATGGATGGCTATCCAACAAATTATTTAAGTTTTAGAACTAGATTATATAGATGGATAAGAGGAGATTTTCAAATACTTCCGTGGTTAAAAAAGACAATAATAAATAAAAAAGGAGAAAGAAAAAACAACCCGTTAGGATTACTAAGTAAATATAAAATATTTAGCAATATAGTAAGAAGTAAGGTCGAATTTTTTGCATTAATGACAATTATATATTCTTTAATACTTGCCAAAATACTGAAATTAGAATTAATAAACTTTGTACTAATAGGGCTAATAACAATACTAATTCCTGTTGTTATAGATGTTGTAAATGCAATTATAAGTAAGAAAGAGGGAATAGTAAAAACTAAAAAATTTGTAAAAACAATAGATGGACTTAGAGCTAGTTTACTTAGAGGAATACTAGATTTTTTGCTAATACCTGATAAAGCTTATATAACAACAAAAGCGGAAATAAAAACTATATATAGAATGACAAAGACAAAGAAATATTTATTAGAATGGACAACTTCAGAAGAAGCGGAAAGAACAGCAAAAACTGATTTAATATCTTATTACAAAGAAATGAGAGCAAACTCAATATTAGCAATATTGGGACTAATAGTATATTTTTGTATAACAATTACAACACCAACATTTTTAGTGGAATTAATAATATTAATTTTAAGTTTGTTATGGTTTATAGCGCCGGCAATAATGTTTCAAATAAGTAAGAAAAATGAGCAAATATTTGCAATAGAAAAACTAAACAAACAAGAAAAAGATTACATTATGGATGTAGGATATAAAACTTGGCTGTACTTTAAAGAAAATCTAATTCAAAGAGGAAACTATTTACCACCAGATAATTACCAAGAAGACAGAAAACCAAAAGTAGTAATGAGAACATCACCGACAAATATAGGACTTGCCCTTCTTGCTGTAATGTCAAGCTATGATTTAAAATACGAAAATCTAGAAGATACAATAGAACTATTATATAAAATGGTAAATACAATAAGCAATCTAACGAAATGGAATGGACATTTATATAATTGGTATAACATAGAAACGTTGGAACCACTTATACCAAGATATATATCATCAGTTGATAGTGGAAATTTTGTAGGATATCTTTATGTATTAAAACAGTTCTTATTAAAAGAAAAAGAAGAAATAGAAAATAGTGAAACAATATCAAAAATAAATATAATGTTAGAAAATATTAAAAACATAATAGAACAAACAGATTTTGCAAAATTATATGACCAAGAAAACAGACTCTTTTCAATAGGATTTAACGTAGAGGATAATCAATTAACAGACTCTTACTATGATTTATTAGCATCTGAAGCAAGGCAAACAAGTCTAATTGCAATAGCTAAAAAGGATATTTCAGAAAAGCATTGGTACAATTTGAGCAGAACATTGACAACATTGAATGGATATAAAGGACTGATTTCTTGGTCTGGAACATCATTTGAATATTTGATGCCAACAGTAAACATTCCACAATATTCAGGTAGCATATTAGATGAATCTTGCAAATTTATGATAATGAGTCAGTTAGAATATGCAAAAAGATTAGGAATACCATGGGGAATATCAGAAGCGGCATTTAATTTAAGAGATTTGAATAACAACTACCAATACAAAGCCTTTGGAATTCCTTGGCTTGGATTGAAAAGAGGACTATCTGACGAAATTGTGGTATCGGCATATGGTTCAGTTCTTGCCATAAACGATTCACCAAAAGAAGTTCTGAATAATTTAAAAGTATTAGAACAAGAAAAAATGTATGATAAATACGGATTTTATGAAGCAATAGATTTTACGCCAGGCAGAACAAAAAATGGATACACACCAGTAAAAACATATATGGCACATCATCAAGGGTTAATATTATTGTCGATAAATAATTTGATAAATAAAAATATAATACAGAAAAGATTTATGTATAATCCAGAAATTCAAGCTGTAAATATTCTATTGCAAGAAAAAATGCCGGAAAATATGATAATAACAAAAGAAGAAAAAGAAAAGGTAGAAAAAATTAAATATCAAGATTACGAAAATTATACGCAAAGACAATACAGTAAAATAAACGAAAATCTAAATATATCTAATGTAATAGCAAATGACAAATATACCATAATAATGGACCAGTTTGGAACTGGATATAGCAAGTACAAAAACTTGCAAGTAAATAGATACAAAGAAACAGACGAAGCACAGCAAGGAATAATGTTCTATATAAAAAATATTAGAAACAAAAATATTTGGACAAATACGTATTCAACAATCGGAAAGAAACCGGACAAATATAATCTTGTATTTGCACCAGAAATGGATAAGATAATAAGAGTGGACGAAAGTATTGAAACAATAACAAAAACAATTGTAGACACAGATGAACCTGTGGAAGTAAGAAGGTTAGAGCTAAAAAATACAGGAGCCATAGAAGAAATATTAGAAATTACAGGATTTATAGAGCCTATAATATCTGATAAAATGCAAGATTATGCGCACAAGGCATTTAATAACTTATTCTTGTCATATGAATATATTGATAGTACAAATACAATTTTAATAAAGAGAAAATCGCATACAGCTTCAGAACAAGATATCTATATGGCAGTAAATCTATTTACTCAAAATAACACCATAGGAGAAGTTGAATACGAAATAGACAAAGAAAGATTTTTTGGAAGATGCAATTACAAGGTTCCAAAGGAAGTAGAAAATTCAATACCATTTAGTAGAAAAATTGGATATACAACAGATCCGATTGTTGCAATGAAACAAACCATCAATATAAGACCAGAAGAAACAACATATATAGACTTTATAATATCTGTGGGAGAAGACAGAGAAAATGTATTAAAAAATGTTGTTAGATTTATGAACAATGAAAATACTAAAAGAACTTTTGAACTTTTAAAAGCCAAGAGTGAAGCGGAAAATAGATATTTGGGATTAAAGGGAAAAGATATAGAAATATATCAACAAATGTTATCATATATATTATTTGCACCAAAAGTAGATATAAAAAAGAATCAGTATAATGACAACGCTCAATATCCAGTATCGAATTTATGGAAATATGGAATATCAGGAGACCTGCCGATATTGCTAGTGAAAATAAAAGATATTAATGATATAGATATAATCAAAGAAGTATTAAGTGCGTATGAATTTTTTAGAGTTAAAAATATAAACATTGATTTAGTAATACTAAATGAAGAAAAAGAAAGCTACGAAAATTATGTAAGAGATGCTATACAAACAGCAGTATTAAACAAAAATCTAGCATATTTGCTAAACATTCCAGGAGGAATATTCTGTTTAGAAAATGTAGACAGTAAAGATAAAAAACTATTAGAAATGAGAGCAAACTTAATAATAAATGCAAGTTATAGTTCATTGGAAATTCAAATGAAGGAAATAGAACACAAGATATTAGACAATGTGAAAGAAGTTGCTTATGATTCAAACAAAGAAATAAGTTTTGAAAACGAAACAGACACAGAAATGATACTGGACGAAAAAGAGTTAAAATATTTTAATGAATATGGCGGATTTGCAAAAGACGGAAAAGAATATCAAATAAAAGTAAGTTCAAATGACACTCTACCAACAGTTTGGAGCCACATTATAACAAACGGTAAATTTGGAACATTAACAACAGAAAATATGGGTGGATATACTTGGAATAAAAATAGCAAATTAAATAGAATAACGGCGTGGTCAAATGACCAAGTAACAGATACTCCTTCAGAAATAATATATATAAAAGATAAGGACACAAACAAGAAATGGTCAGTTGGTTACAATCCAATGCATGATGAAAATGAATATTATGCAATTTATGGATTTGGCTATGCAAAATATATTCATACTTCTTCAAGAATAAAGCAAACAGTAGATATATTTGTGCCAAAAGAAGACAATGTTAAAATAAATTTATTAACATTGGAAAACAAAAATCCTCAAAGAAAAAATCTAAAATTAGTATATTATATAAAACCTGTATTGGGAGAAGATGAAATAAAAACTAACAAATATTTATATACAAATTTTAACACAGCATCAAATACAATATTTTTAAGAAATGTAATGAACGAAAAGAAGGAGGATTCGATTTTTGTAACATCTAGTGAAAAAATAAAATCTTATACAGGTAGCAAGAGCTCATTCTTAAAAAATTTAGGAATAAGCTCTCCAGCTGGACTAGATCAAATAGAACTAAGCAGAGAAAACTCTTTTGGAAAAGATAGCATAATGGCTATAATGATAGATGTAACAATAGAAGCATTTTCAACCAAAGAAATATCATTTGTACTAGGAAGTGCAGAAACTAAAGAAGAAGCATTAGATACTGCATATAAATACTCAAATATAGGAAATTGCAAAAATGAATATGTAAATATAAAGAGATATTGGAGTGACTTAGTAAACAGATTACAAGTTAATACACCAATGGAATCTACAAACATTTTATTAAATGGTTGGTTGATATATCAAACAATCTGTGCAAGATTATATGGAAGAACAGGATTCTACCAATCAGGTGGAGCGTATGGATTTAGAGATCAACTTCAAGACACTATGGCCGTAAAATATATTGAACCAGAAATAGCAAGAAAACAAATACTAAAAAGTGCAAGACATCAATTCATAGAAGGTGATGTTGAACACTGGTGGCACGAAGAAACAAGTAGGGGAATAAGAACAAGAATTTCAGATGACTTGCTGTGGCTGGCATATGTAACAGAAGACTATATAAGCTTTACAAATGATTATCAAATATTAGATGAAGAGATAAGCTATAAAGAAGGAAGAATTTTAGCACCAGAAGAAAATGAAAGGTATGATTTGTATAAGGATTCTCAAACAAAAGAAAGCCTATATATGCATTGCATAAGAGCAATAGAAAAATCGCTAAACTTTGGAGAACATGGACTTCCAAAAATAGGAACAGGAGACTGGAATGATGGATTTAGCAATGTAGGTAGTAAAGGAATAGGAGAAAGTGTATGGTTAGGATTCTTCTTATATGAGGTATTAAAGAAGTTTATACCAGTATGTAAATATAAAAATGATAATGAGAGAGCAGAAAAATATCTAGCAATAATGGAAAAATTAAAGAGAATATTAAACACAGAAGGATGGGATAGCAGATGGTATAAAAGAGCATTTACAGATAATGGAGAAACTTTGGGAAGCTTGCAAAACGAAGAGTGTAAAATAGATAATATATCTCAAAGCTGGGCAACAATTTCAGAAGCGGGTGACAATGACAAAAAGTATATAGCGATGGAAAGCTTAGAAAATCACTTAATAGACAAAGAAATAGGAATAATAAAATTACTAGATCCACCGTTTGAAAAGAGTAAATTGGAACCAGGATATATAAAATCATATTTACCGGGCACGAGAGAGAATGGAGGACAATACACACATGCTGCAACCTGGACCATTATTGCACAAGCAATGCTTAATTTGAATGATAAAGCATATGAAAATTTTAGAATGATAAATCCAATAGAACACAGTAGAACAAAAGAAGGAAGTAATAGATATAAAGTTGAGCCATATGTAATACCAGCAGACGTATATGGTCAAGGAAATTTAGCAGGTAGAGGTGGTTGGACTTGGTACACTGGCTCTAGTAGTTGGATGTATGTAGCAGGTATAAAATATATATTAGGCTTAAACATTAAAAATGAATATTTGGAGATATTGCCACATATACCAACCAAATGGGAACAATACGAAATTAAATACAAATATGGAAATAGTTTGTATAATATAAAAGTAATAAATAGTAATCACAAGGAAATTGTAACAGAGCAAATAGAAAAGATGATTTGCAACGGAGAGGAAATAAAAGAGAAAAAAATAAAACTTAATAAAAATGGTGGGATCTATAATATAGAAGTAATAATATAAAAAAGAGAGTCGATTTAATAAAATAAATCGACTCTTTTGTGCATAATATTTGCCAGAAAAACAAATAGTAATAATATTGCAATAATATTGTAAAAAAGCTTTGACAAGTATGAGCACAAGAGGTATAATAAATGCAAATAATAAAGTACGGAGGAATTTATTTATGGAACAAGGAAGAAGACAGATAAGTAATAATCCTAGTAGAAGAAGCGGAAACTATAGAAGCAGTAAACAAACATTCAAACAAAGAGTTGCAGCATTTTTTGGTGCTGGAATCATATTAGGAGGAGTAGGAGTTGGAATAGGAAAAACAGTAATCTCTAATATGGCAGAAAAAGCAAATTACAATAAAGACTTGCAAACAGCAATAGAGTTAGCAAATGAGCAAGAATCAAGAATAAGAGGAATAGAAGAACAACTTTCTTATGAACCAGAAGACGAGAGAAACGAGCAAATGGAAAATGTAGAGAAGTTGGAACAAGCAATACAAACATACACAAGTCTAAGAAACAAACCAAACATGATGTTGGAAGAACAAGAAGCATATACAGAAGCAGTTAAGACAATAATTGATTCTAAAGATTTTGTAATAGACTTATATGAGGATGTTATGGCAAATCAAATAGCACAAGCATATGGGATTAAAAATCCAGAAGCGATAGAGATACATGACAATATCAATAGAGAAGGAGACCATCGTACTGTTATCAATTTGCCAGATGGTAGAACGATTCGACCAAAGGATTTTTTCTTCCTTTCATCAAAAGATACTCTTAACGGAACGGCTAAACAACTTATTATTAATGCAAGAGAATTACTAGATGAAGATAGAGATACATCAACAACAAATATGGAAGATTTAAAGCCGGCGGCTGATAAGATAATTGATACATATCAAGAAGCGGCAGACCTTAAAGAAAACTACAAATTCTATGTTAACGAGAAAGGCCAATTTGTGGCAGAAAAAGTAGAAAAAGAAGAACAACAAAATCAAACAACACAAACAAGAGAAGATGACGAAGAAAGATAAAAATAAAATAAAGGAGTGTACTTCTATGAAAGAAGATTTAGATCCAAACAAAAAAACAATATTAGTCGTAGATGATGAAAAACCAATTATAGATATATTAGTATATAATTTAAAAAAAGAAGGATATAATACCCTAGAAGCAACTGACGGAGAAATGGGATTAAACATTGCAATAGAACAAAGACCAGATTTGATTTTATTAGATGTAATGCTTCCAAAAATGGATGGATTAACAGTTTGCAAAAGAGTAAAACAAACATATAATGTGCCAATTCTTATGATATCTGCAAAAGACGAGGAAATAGACAAAATAGTTGGACTAGAATTAGGTGCAGACGACTACATCACTAAGCCATTCAGTGTAAGAGAATTAATGGCAAGAGTAAAAGCAAATTTGAGAAAAGTTGATGATGAAAAGGAAAGAAGAGATAAAGAATCAACAAACAAAAACAACAAAATTGTTGTTGGCGATTTAGAACTTGATCTAGAAAAAGTAGAGGTAAAGGTGAAAGGCCAAGTAAAAGCTTTAACACCAAAGGAATTTGAACTTGTAAAATACTTAGCAATGCAACCAGGAATTCCTGTTACAAGAGAAGTGCTTTTAGAAAAAGTATGGAACTATGAATATTATGGAGACATAAGAACCGTAGATGTTACTGTTTGCAGAATTAGAGAAAAACTAGGAGATAGCACAAAAAACTCTAAAATCATAATAAACAAGAGAGGAATAGGCTACTACCTAGCATCTAAATAAAGGAAACTACTATGAGAAATATACAAAGTAAAATTTTATTAATGTTTTTTGTTACTGGTATTATAATAATTTTGGGAATGGGTGCATTTTCGATGAATATAATAAGCCAGTCAAGCACATTAGCAAATACAGTTGATGGCTCAAGCTTTCAAGAAATCCAAGCTATGCAAGAGGTACAAATGAAGCAAATAAAAATACTAATATTAAGTGCAATATTAGTATTTTCTTGTATTGTTTCAATAATGGGAGCTTTTGTATCAAAGGTTATAATAATGCCAATAAAGGACTTAGCAAACAGAGCAAGAAAAATTGCAAGTGGAGACAATACAGAATTAATTAGGTTAGAAGATATAAAAAAGAAAAAAAGAGGCAAATCAGAAGTCGATGCAATTACCAATATAATAGAGATAATGACAGGAGAACTTAAACAAAACTTAACAGACGTAAATAGACAAAAAAGAGAGATAGAAGCAATATTATTGCATATGACAGATGGCGTTATAGCATTTGATGAAAATGGCAAAGTAATGCATATAAATCCAGCTGCAAAAGAGTTATTAAATATAGACAAAGAAGATAATTTTGATGATATATTTAAGAAGCTAAATGTGGAAATAAAAAAAGAAGCAATATTATATTTAGAAAGTTGGACTCCATCAGAGCAAAGAATAAATGTGGGAGAAAAAACAGTAAACGTGTTCTTTGCACCATACAAAGACGAAAACAACTTGTCATCAGGGATAATTGCAGTTATACAAGACATCACAGAGCACGTAAAACTTGATAATATGAGAAAAGAATTTGTGGCAGATGTATCGCACGAGCTAAAAACACCAATTACTTCAATTATTGGATATGCGGACACACTTCAAGATGGGGAATATGACAAAGAAACTACGCAGAAATTCTTATCAGTAATCTCATCAGAAGGCAGAAGAATGGCAAATTTAGTGAGTGATCTATTAACATTATCAAGATATGACACAAATAGAATGAAAAGAGAAGTGTCAGAATTTGATTTAGGAAGCCTTACAAAGAAATGCCAAGAAAAGCTAGAAATCGAAATTGAAAAGAAAAAGCAAAATGTAGAATGTTATGTAACAGCAGATGTTCCACCAATAGAAGCAGATAAAAATGGTATTGAAAGAGTTGTTCTAAATGTATTGTCAAATGCAGTAAAATACACTCCTGAAGGTGGAGTAATAAAAATATATGTAGGATTTGTGTATAATGACGCATATATTAAGGTAATAGATAATGGAATAGGAATCCCAAAAGAAGATTTAGGTAGAGTGTTCGAAAGATTTTACAGAGTAGACAAAGCTAGAACTAGAGAGATGGGTGGAACAGGACTAGGTTTGCCTATTGCAAAAGAAATCATAGAGCAAAATAAAGGTAGTATAGATATTAAAAGTGAATATGGAAAAGGAACAGAAGTTGTTATAAGAATTCCAGCCGTAAAAAAGCAGGACGAAAGGAAAGATATAAATGAGTGAAAAGACAAAAGATATAATAGAATGGATAGAATGTATTGTAATAGCAATAGTATTAGCATTATTAATTAGATATTTCGTGGGAACACCTACTGTTGTTCAACAAGAGTCAATGTATCCAAACTTAAAACCAGGAGAAAGACTAATTTTAAATAGAATTCCAAGAACAAAAAAGCAAATGCCAAGCAGGGGAGATATAATTACATTTGAAGCACCAACAAAAAAAGTTGTGACAGAAGATGATGTTGATTTTTCAAAACCTATAGCTATTTATTCAAAACAGTTTAATAATGTAATTTCAAAATTTACGTATTATGTATTAGAGTGGGGAAAAGAAAGCTATATAAAAAGAGTAATTGCTTTGCCAGGCGAACATGTACAAATTATGGATGGAAAAGTCTATATAAAAGGAGAACAACTTGATGAGTCTGCATACTTAAAAGACACAGTTGTTACCAATAGTAATAATGGAGTATTTACAGATTTCACAGTTCCAGAAGGATGTGTGTTTGCAATGGGCGACAATAGAGAACATTCAATAGACTGTAGAAAATTTGGATGTATACCATTAGAAAAAATAGAAGGAAAAGTAACAGTAAGATTTTGGCCTTTAAACAAAATGGGAAAAATAGAGAAGGCAGAGTAGAATATAAAGAATTGGAGAAAAAGTTTTGAGCTTTGAAAATATTGTGGGAAATACAAAAATAAAACAAGAATTAAAAAATGTTGCAAATAGTAATGCAGTATCACATAGTTACTTGTTTGTTGGAGAAGAAGGCATCGGAAAAAAACAAATAGCAAGAGAATTTGCAAAAATGATTTTGTGCTTGTCACAAGAAAAAGAAAAATGCAATCAATGTGATTCTTGTATAAAATTTATATCAAACAATAATCCTGATTTTATAGAAATATCAGAAGACGGAAACTCGATAAAAATAGCACAAATCAGAGAACTACAAGAAAAAATATATCAAAAACCGATTGTGTCATCAAAAAAAGTTGTAATAATAGATAATTCAGAGAAAATGACTGAAGAGGCACAAAACAGCTTACTAAAAACACTAGAAGAACCACCAGAATACATAGTTATTATATTAATAACATCAAATGAAAACAAATTGTTAAATACTATAAAATCAAGATGCTTAAAGCTAAGTTTTGTCAATATAGATGGCAAAGAAATGCTAGAATATATTGACAAAAATCAAGACATACAAAAGCCAAGCCAAAGCATATTAGACCTTTCCAATGGGAGCATAGGAAGACTAATAAAAATTAATGACAACATAGAAGAGTATAATCAAATTGATGTAATTACAAAAGATATGATTAGTGGAAGAATTCCAAATGTTGTAAAGTTGATTAATAAGTACGAAGTTCTATATAAATCAAAAGAAATAATTTTTGACTTGTTAGATTATATGATAGCAATAGTATATAGTCACATAAAGAAGAATGCAGATTATAGATCTAAATTTATAAATATTATAGGCATAATAAATAATGCAAAAACAAAATTAAATTCAAACACAAATTATGATATGTGTATAGATGAAATGTTGTTTAAAATATGGGAGGAAATAGATGAAAACAATAGTAGGAGTTAGATTTAGAAAACCTGGAAAAGTATATTTCTTTGACCCAGGATACATACAACTAAAACCAAAGGACAAGGTAATAGTTGAAACTTCTATGGGAGAGGACATAGGAGAAGTAGTTATTAGCAAAAGAGAAATACCGGACAATAAAGTTCAAACAGAATTGAAGAAAATAATAAGATTAGCAAACTATAAGGACATCAAACACCTAGAAGATAACAGAAACAAAGAAAAGAAAGCATTTGATGTATGCAAAGAAAAAATAAAAAAATACAATCTAGATATGAACTTAGTAGATGTTGAATATAAATTTGATAACAGCAAAATAATATTTAGCTTTACTTCAGATGGAAGAGTTGACTTTAGAGAGCTTGTAAAAGACTTAGCAGCAATCTACAAAACAAGAATAGAGCTAAGACAAATAGGAGTAAGAGATGAAGTTAGAAAAATAGGCGGTAATGGAGTTTGTGGTAGAGAACTTTGCTGTTGTTCCTTCTTAAACAATTTTGATGTTGTATCAATAAAAATGGCAAAAGAACAAAGTGCTTCACTAAATCCATCAAAAATATCAGGAAACTGTGGCAGATTAATGTGTTGCCTAAAATATGAACAAGAAGTATACGAGGAAAAGAATAAAAGACTTCCAAAAGTTGGAGCTGTTGTAAAAACAGAGGATGGTAAAGGAACAGTTTGCTCAGTAGAAACTTTAAGAGAAATGGTTAAAGTACAATTTGAAAGAGAAGGCACAAAAACTTATAAGAGTTATAATGCAGCAGACGTAAAAGTCTTAAAAAATCCAAAAGGAAGCGAAACAGAAAATGTAGACAAAGAAGAGTTAGAAAACTTACAAGAGCTACAAAAACTAGAAAAATTAGAAAAAGAAGAAAGAAAAAATGTAGACAATAACCAAGATGAATATTAAAAAAATAAATAACAAAAAAGAGCGCTGAAAGGCGCTCTTTACTGTATTCTATTCTTCAACTGGTGCTTCAACTGGGCAAACACTTGCACAAGTTCCACAGCTGATGCATTGCTCAGGATCAATTTCATATTTTTCTCCTTTTTGAGCTATACAAGAAACAGGGCAGTTAGCTGCACAAGCTCCACAAGCTATACATTTATCTGTAATTTTATAAGCCATTATTTTCACCACCTTTTACAATAATTAAACTAAATTTATTTCTATATTTTTTAGATATTATTCAGCAGATTTATTTGTTATTTCTTCTAAATCTAATATTTCTTGCCAACGCTTGTCAACCTCAGCTTGGAAAGCCTCTATCATCCACTCATTTCCTGGTTTGAACATATGTTTAAAACGTTTTTGTGGACGTAAGAATTCTTCTACTGGTAATTTTTTAGCTGGTTTATATGTAATATGGAATACACCATCAACAACTTCATATAAAGGCCAATAACAAGTATCAATAGCAAGTTTATTAATCTTCATTAAATCTTCTGTTGGATAACCCCAGCCACGAGGACAAGGAGCTAATACATTTAAGAAAGTTGCACCTTTTGTATAAATTGCTTTCTCAGATTTCTCATACAAATCTTTAAAATTTGCAACTGCTATACTTTGAGCAACATATGGTAAATGATGAGATGCCATAATCAAAGTTAAATCTTTTCTTGATTGCATCTTACCAGGAATAACGCTTCCGGCAGGAGATGTTGTTGTATCTGCAAATCTTGGTGTTGCTGATGAACGTTGGATACCTGTATTCATATATGCTCCGTTATCATAACATACATAAGTCATATCGTGACCTCTTTCCATTGCACCAGAAAGAGATTGAAGACCTATATCATAAGTTCCACCGTCACCGCCAAAAGCGATAAACTTTGTTTGTTCTCCATCTTTTTCTACAAGCTTACCTTGCTTTACCAAAGATTTGTAAGCGGCTTCTACACCTGAACAAGTTGCACCAGCACATTCAAATGCTGTGTGAATATAAGAATCTGTCCAAGCTGAATATGGATATAAACAAGTAGAAACTTCCATACAACCAGTAGCATTTGCTATAACAGCGTGGTCAGTAGGTTTTAAAGCTCTTAGAACCATTCTTGCAACTGGTGGAGCGCCACATCCTGCACACATTCTGTGACCTGCAGTAAATCTAGAAGGCTTTTGTGCCATAACTTCTTTTAAATTATAAGCCATATTATTCACCTCTCCTTCTTAAACCTAAATATCTATAAGGATTTCCAATATCACCAGTTTCGGCAATTTTTTCTAAATCTTTATAAACGCTAGCAATCTCTTTTGTTGTTGTATCTCTACCACCAATACCATAGACATAGTTTACAGTTGGAACATGAACATTTTGTGTATACATGCTAGATGTAACATCTGTAAACAATGGAGCACCTGCACCATTCACGCTATCAGTTTTATCAAGAACTGCAACAGCCTTTAAGTGAGAAAGAGCTTTTGCAACTTCTTCTACTGGGAAAGGTCTAAACATACGAATTTTTAAAAGACCTGCTTTTATACCTTGGTTTCTTAAATCGTCTACAACAGCTTTTGTAGTTCCAGCTGTTGAGTTCATACAAACAATAGCGATTTCTGCATCATCTAATTTATATTCCTCAAAGAAACCGTATTTTCTTCCAGTCATTTTCTCAAATCTATCTGCTACTTCTAAAATTACTTTTTTAGCATTTCTCATAGCTTCTGCTTGTTGATATTTATGCTCAAACAAGAAAGCTTGTAAATCCATAGGACCAACAGCTATTGGCTCATTATGATTTAATAAATAATGTTCAGGTTGGTATTTACCAACAAATTCTTTAACTTTTTCATCTTCAATTAATTCTATATTTTCAATAGAGTGTGATGTTATGAACCCATCTTGGCAAACCATTAAAGGAAGCATAACATTTTTATTTTCTGCTATTTGATGAGCCATAATCAAATTATCATAAGCTTCTTGATTATTCTCAGAAAATAACATTATCCAACCAGCATCTCTAACACCCATTGCGTCTGAATGGTCATTGTGTATGTTTAAAGGACCAGAAACAGCTCTATTTACTAATGAAAGTACGATAGGAAGTCTTGAACCTGATGCAATATAAAGCATCTCCCACATAAATGACAAACCATTTGAAGAGGTAGCTGTCATAGCTCTAGAGCCTGCAGCTTCTGCACCAATACAAGCACTCATAGCACTATGCTCACTTTCAACCGCGACAAATTCTGTGTCAACTTGACCATTGCTTACAAAAGTTGAAAAATATTGAGGTATCTCTGTTGAAGGTGTAATAGGGAAGGCAGCAACAACATCTGGATTTATTTGCTTCATAGCAACAGCTGATGCTTCATTTCCACTTAATCTTTCTCTAATACTCATTATTTAGAACCTCCTTCCTTCATTTCGATGGCTCCGAAAGGACATACTTTACTACAAACACCGCAACCTTTGCAATAATCATAGTCGAAGTCGCCTCTTTTTCCTTCTGAATTAACAGGAATAGAGTCATCTGGACATACTGGAAAGCATAAACCACATTGAGTGCATTTTTCTGAAATCCAAACTGGACACATACTTCTCCAGTCGCCAGTTTTAAATTCTCTTGCATTTCCAGATTGATAAATTTCTCCACCAGGAGTCATATCTTCAACTGGTGTGTTTTTATCTATATGCATTTCTGACATAAAATTTCCACCTTTCTAATTTATCTTTTTTATTTCTTGTAAAGCCATTTCTAAGGCCTTCATATTTCCTTCTATAACTTCAGGCTTTTTAGCAAATTTATGCTTAAATGAGCCTTGCATATCGGCTAAGAAATCTTCATCATTCATTATACCAGCAACTTTTACAATAGCTGCAAGCATTGGAGTATTTGGAAAATATTTTCCTAAAGCTTCCTCAGATATCTTTCTAGCATCAATACAATAAATCCCTCCATTGTAACCTTTTAAGACACTCTTTAAATAATCAGCATCTCTAACTGTGTTTATTACAATAGCTCCGGTTTCTTTTAATCCTGCTGTAACATCAACACTTTCTAAAAGTGTATCATCTACAACTACAACATAATCTGGTTCATATATGTTGCTATGTATAACAATAGGATTGTTACTTATACGATTATAGGCTGTGATTGGAGCACCCATTCTTTCAGGACCATATTCAGGAAATCCTTGAATATATTTCCCAGTATTGAAGGCAGCATCCGCAAGCAAAAGTGAAGCTGTCTTTGCACCTTGACCGCCTCTTCCATGCCATCTAATCTCTACCAAATCATTCATAAACAAACTCCTTCCTTATCAAAAATTAATAGTATTATACTAACAATCCAAGTATATTATTAATTGCAAAACATGTCAAGAAAAAACATGCAAAATTAATTGACTTATTACTGATTTTTAGTATAATATAGGTATATAAAGTAAACTATAAAGAGAAGAGGAAAAGCGCAAATGAAAAATTTAAAAAGTGAAAATGGCTCAATAACGAGCTTAGTAATTGTAACAGTATTATTTTTTGTAACAATTTTGTCAACTTCTTACATGGTGGTAAATGCACTAAGAAAATCTCAATTAAAAAGCCAAATAAACGCAAAAGATGTATATGCAAGAGATCTAAAACGAGTAGACGAAATAGTTGCAGAAATAGAGAATAGAAAAAATCAGGTATGGCCGGAGCCAAAAGAAGAAAACGAAACAATAAATGGAGAAGTAGGCAATGCTTATAATCCAACCATACCGGCAGGATATATTCCAATAAACACAGATAGCTCAAAATGGGGAGATGGAACAACTACTCCAACGACTGATGCAGTGGATCACGGTTTAGTTATACAGGATAAAAAAGGAAACGAGTGGGTATGGATACCAGTAGATGAAACAACATTAGCAACAATGTGCAACACAGCAAACGAAACAGAAAACACATTATGTGGAACATCAGGAGAAACAGCAGTAAAAACAAAGTTGTATTCAAGCACAATAACAATAGGAAAAGATAGTAACACAAAAACAATAACAAGAACCACGCCAGGAACAACAACTGATCCATATTACCGTGAGCCAGACCTAGTAGTTGGAAGTGGAACAGGTCATGATGCAACATATTATAACACAATATTAGGAGAAAATGGAACAAAAGAAGAGTTAGCTCAATTATTTGTAGATGAATATAAAGAAATGATAGAAAGTATAAAGAAATGTGGAGGATTTTATATAGGAAGATATGAGCTATCAGAAGCAGGAGTGCAAAGAAATCAACCAACATTAACAAACACAAATTGGTATAATTTATATAAAAAATGTAAAAGTTTAAATGCAAGCGATAAAGTAGAAACACGAATGATATGGGGATGTCAGTGGGATGTAACAATGAATTGGCTAATAAGTTCAGGAGCAAAAACAAGTGATGAAGTAAATAAAGATTCAAGTTCTTGGGGAAATTATAAAGAAACATCAGTAAAAGCAGATGATGGAACAACAGAAATAAAAGCAAATAAAACTTCATCTGTATTAAATACAGGAATAACAACATTTACAAGGGCAAATAATATCTACGATTTAGCAGGAAACTGCTGGGAATGGACACAAGAGGCGGGCAACACTTGGCGGCCGAGCTAGTAGGGGAGGCGGTTGCAACAGCTATGGCTCTAGCACTCCAGCTTCTAACCGCGGCAACGGCAGTCCAGTCAACGACGTCAGCGGCTACGGGCGGTACTCGTCCAACCTTAATAATAAAACCATAAAAAATAGTGAAAATCAAAAATAATTGACGTAAAAGAAGTGTACTTCAAATGTTAAACAAAAAACTTAACATTTGAAGTACACTTCTTTTTGAATTACCTACAAAAATGTAACGATTATTTTTTGCAAAATCCCGCATTTTACTTGACTTTTGACAATTTTAAGTATAATATATTAGTGTGAAAAATAGATTAAAAATCTTAAACATAGTTAGTAAGAATGGAGGACTTTATGGGAGAAGTTATAGTAATAACATCAGGAAAAGGTGGAGTAGGAAAAACAACTACAACAGCAAATCTTGGTTCTGCTTTAGCCCTAAAAGGCAAAAAAGTAGTACTAGTAGACACTGACATAGGACTAAGAAACTTAGATGTTGTAATGGGTCTAGAAAACAGAATAGTATATGACATAGTAGACGTTGTAGAAAAAAAGTGTAAATTAAGACAAGCCTTAATAAAAGATAAAAGGTTTGAACAACTATTCTTATTACCTGCTGCACAAACAAGAGATAAAAGTGCCATAAACGAAGAACAAATGAAAGAACTAACTAGTAAACTAAAAGAAGAATTTGACTATATCATAATAGACTGCCCAGCAGGAATAGAGCAAGGATTCAAAAATGCAATAGCCGGAGCAGATAGAGCCATAGTAGTAACAAATGCAGAAATATCTTCAATAAGAGATGCAGATAGAATCATAGGATTATTAGAAGCATCAGAAATAAAAAATCCAGAGCTAATTATAAATAGGTTAAGACCAAACATGGTAAGAAAAGGTGAGATGATGGACGTTAACGACATAGTTGATCTATTATCAATAAACCTTATTGGAGTAGTTCCAGATGATGAATTTATAATAACTCAAACAAATAAAGGAGAACCTGCAGTAATCAACAAAAAAGCTCCTTCTGGTAAAGCATATGTAGAAATTGCTAGAAGAATATTAGGAGAAAATGTAGATGTAACAATTCCGGGAAAGGATGAAAAATTCTTAGACAAGATAAAAAATGTATTCAGAAAAAAATAATTATTGGAGGTAAAGAATGTTTGAGAACATAGTAAGCTTTTTTAAGAAATTTGGTAAAAAGGAACAAAAGGAAGTAAACTCAAAGGACACTGCAAAAGAGAGACTTCACTTAGTACTAATGCAAGATAGAGCAAATGTTTCAGCAGATTTCTTAGACATGATGCGACAAGAAATAATTGAGGTAATTAAAAAGTATATAGATGTGGATGAAAGCGATATAGATGTAAGATTGACAAACAAGACAAATGAGGATGGAACAACAGGTGCACCTGCATTATATGCAAATATACCAATAACAGGAATAAAAGAAGAAGTGAAAAAAGGAAATTTAGAGGAGAAAAACGAAACTAAAGAAGATAACTCCAAAAAAAGAAAAAAATCTGAAAAAATAAACGAAGCAAAAGAAGAAGTTAAGCCAGAAGATAATAAACCGGAAGAAAAAGAAGACGCAGAAGAAAGTGAACCTGAACAAGAAGAAATTGAAGAAAATGAAGAAATAATCGAAGAAGATGAAGAAGTAACTGAGACAGAAAAAGAGGACGACCAGGAAGAAAATCAAGACTCAGAAGAAGAATAAATGAGGTTATTGAATCATGAAAAATAAAATATTAAAGAATATGGATTGGGGAATACTCATCTGTACGTTGGTACTTCTAGCGATTGGTTTAGTTGCTTTATTTTCAGCAACGCAGAGCACGGATTATGAAGAACTGAAAAAACAAATAATTTGGATTGCGATAAGTCTTCCAATAATGATTGCGATAATATTTATAGACTATAACTTCATATCAAAAATATCGCCAATATTGTATGGATTAATACTAATAGCATTAATCGCTGTTCTATTTACTCCGAGTAACCATGGAGCGACAAGCTGGTTTACAATAGGATCAATATCACTACAACCAGCGGAATTTGCAAAAGTTATTGTTATAATAACACTTGCAACATATATGTCTAGAATACAAGAAAAAGGAAAAGACCAAATAAGCAGACCCACTAGACTGCTAGTAGCATTAGCGATAGTAATGGTTCCGGTACTATTAATAATAAAACAACCTGATTATGGAACAGCAGTAGCGTTTGTAATTGCAACAGTGCTAATGTTGTTTGTTTCAGGAATAAAAAAGAGATACATAATAACTGGAATATTATTGGTACTAATAGCCTTACCACTATTATATTTCTTTGTTTTACCAGAACACGCAAAAACGAGAATAGATGTATTTTTAAATCCAAATTTAGACCCAAGAGGTTCAGGGTACAACGTAATACAATCAAAACTTGCAATAGGTTCAGGAGAATTTTTGGGAATGGGCTTATTAAAAGGAAATCAGACACAATTAGGATTTCTATATCCAAAAACTACGGACTTCATATTTGCTGTAATAGGCGAAGAAATGGGATTCATAATAGCAGCCACAGTAATAATTACATATGTAATATTAATAACAAGAGCAATATATATCGCAAAAACAGCAAAGGATAGCCTTGGAGCATATATATCCATGGGAATAGCAGGAATATTTATATTTCACATGACTGAAAACATAGGAATGGCAATGGGATTGCTTCCAATAACAGGAGTTCCACTTCCATTCGTAAGCTATGGAGGAAGCTCACTACTTACTAACCTAATACTTATAGGATTATTATTGAATATTAGTGGAAGAAGACAAAAAGCAATATTTGTAAATTAATAGGAGAATATTTTGAGAATAGGAAATGTAGAAACAGATAATAACATATTTCTAGCACCAATGGCAGGTATCACAGACCTGCCATTTAGATTAATATGCAAAGAAAAAGGTGCGGGCTTAGTATATACTGAAATGGTTAGTGCTAGGGCGCTTTTGTATGGGGATGAAAAAACAAAATTGCTACTTAAAACTTGCAAAGAAGAAAGACCATTAGCTGTGCAGATATTTGGAAGTGATATAGAATCTATTGCTTATGCGAGTAAATATGTAAGTGAATTTGCTGATATCGTAGATATAAATATGGGATGTCCAGCTCCAAAGGTTGTAAAAAATGGAGATGGAAGCAGATTGTTGTTGAATTTAGAAGTAGTCAAGCAAATAGTTGAAACGGCTGTAAAAAACTCAAAAGTACCGGTTACTGTAAAAATAAGAAAAGGATGGGACGAAGAGCATATTGTTGCACTAGAAGTTGCAAAGATTATAGAACAGGCGGGAGCAAGTGCAATTACAGTGCATGGAAGAACAAGAAGTCAATATTACTCAGGAGAAGCAGACTGGGAAATAATCAAAAAAGTAAAAGAGACTGTAAAAATTCCTGTGATAGGAAACGGAGATCTAAAATGTGCAGAAGATGTAGAAAAAGCATTGAAGTTTAGCAAAGTCGATGGAGTTATGATTGGAAGAGCGACACTTGGAAATCCATGGATATTTAGTCAGACACTAGAATATTTGAAAACTGGGAACAGAATTCCAAAACCAAGCAATAAAGAAAGACTAGATACTATTCTAAAACATATAGATTTGGAGATAGAAGAAAAAGGAGAGAGAGTTGCAATCAAAGAAATGAGAAAACACATTTCAGCATATACCAAAAGCTTAAAAGACTCAAGTCAATTTAGAAACCATATGAACACATTGGAGACAAGAGAAGAAGTAGTAGATTATTTAAAAGAATATTTTAGCACACTATAATCATATATTTGCTTATACAAAATATAATTGTATAAAACAATATATGAGGTGTGAAAATATGTTAAAAATAGAGAAAGATAAGCATAGCAAAAAGAAAATATACATTCTTATTGCTAGTGCTTTTTTTATTTTAATAGCAATTTTATTTATAATTTTTACAAAAAACAATTATAAAACTTTAAAAAAAGGGAATAATATAAATAATCAAATTAGAGATAAAGTTTGTGATAATATTTTAAATATTAGTTCTTATAGAGCAACTTTAGAAGTTACAATAAATAGCAATAAAAATAGCAACAAGTATATTTTAAAGCAGACTCATAATTCGCAAGAAGATGTACAAGAAGTGCTGGAACCAGAAAGTATTAAAGGAATCAAGACTACATACAATAATGGAAGTTTAAAAATCCAGAGTGACAAGTTAAATATAACCAAGACTTACAGTGATTACAAAAACTTAGAAAACAATGATTTATGGTTGAGCTCATTTATAGAAGAATTCAAAACAACAAACGAAACATCAATAGAAGAAAACAATGGTAAAATGATGAAAATAAAAAATAAGAAAAAACAAAAAGTTCTATATTTAGACAAAAAAACAGGAAAACCAACAAAACTAGTAATATATGATGATAACAAAAAAGAAGAAATAAACATAATATATAATGAGATAGAAACTGACTATTAATATAGTTTTTTATCTTAAACTAGTAGTTAAAATATATCAAAAAACAAATCTTAGTTACAGAAATATTAGGAGTGAGCAATATGATAGTTAAAAGAGGAGATATGTTTTATGCTGATTTAAGCCCTGTGGTTGGTTCGGAACAACGGAGGAATAAGACCTGTTGTTATAATACAAAACGATAAGGGAAACAGGCACAGCCCAACGGTTATAGCAGCTGCTATAACTTCTCAAATAGGAAAAAATAAATTACCAACACATATAGAAATAGGTCCAGAAAATTCTCAGTTAAAAACAGATTCTATTGTGCTTACAGAACAAATAAGAACGATTGATAAAAGCAGACTAAAAGAGAAAATAGGGCATATTGACGATATAAAAGTTATGAACAAGATAAATAATGCTTTAGGGGTAAGTTTTGGATTAGGAGAATAATAAAAGCTACTATAATAATGGAAGAAACTAAAAGACATTAAACTTTTAGTTTCTTTATTATTTTTATTTCATTATATAAATCATCTATTCGTTGTTCTTTTTGAGCAAGAGTTTGACGATATTCTCCAAGAATATCATGATAATTTTGAAAATCTTCTCCTGTCAAAAATAACATCTCAATTCCTTCTTTATAATAATTGCGTTTCTTATCAGTAACAGCAGATTGCATTTTATTACTGTAAGAATCTATTAATTCTAATCTTTTAATATTTTCCTTTAAATAATCTACATAGTTACATACAATACTTATTTCATAAATTGTATCTTCGATTACGAGCTTGCATAAAGTACGTAATATCTTAGGACTAATCTTTCCAACATTAGAATTCTCTGATAACTGGCCAAGTGCGGCAATTTTTTTCTCGTCTTCTGGAAGAGTATCTTTTATAAGATCTTTTAATGTATCAGAAATATGAACGTGAGTGGTGTAATGCCTTTTTGTTACTAATGCATCATATTCGTCTGCAACACGTATGATTCTTGCAACAAAAGGAATATCCTTCTGAGTTAATCCACTTGGGTAGCCAGAACCATTTAATGCTTCGTGATGATATAAAGGACCATCTGCATATGGACGTAATTTTAAGTCTCGCATACAAACGTTGTAACCAATAGTTGTATGAGTCTTCATAACCTCAAATTCCTCTTCTGTAAGAGGTCCATCTTTAGTAAGAATTTCCTTTGGAATATAAGCTTTTCCAATATCGTGTAGATAGCCACAAATCATAGCATACACTGTGAATTTCTTGTTTAAACGTAATTTCTGGCAAATTCTTCCGGTAAGATTACCAACATTTTCACAATGAACTTTTGTCATTGCATCAAGGTTATCCAAGATCATTAATTCATAACGTAACTTCTGGTCTAGATTATAAATTTTAATCGAGCTTGAATCATAAAAATCAAACTTTTCACCCTTCATATTTTTTCTCCTCTGTTAATACTATTAAAATAATAACACTTAAATAAAAAAAAGGCAATAATATTTTTTATTTTTACTTGACAATTAATCAAACTTGTATTATTGTATGTATAGGCAGATAGAAATTTTGAGAGGGGGTGAACTTGTAAATGAGTTCAGAAGAAATATTCGAGAAGGTAAAAGAAATAATAGTAGAACAATTAGGAGTAGCTGAAACAGCTGTTACAATGGAAGCATCTTTTATAGATGATCTAGGAGCTGATTCACTAGATATAGTAGAATTAATAATGGCATTAGAGGAAGAATTTGATACAGAAATCCCTGACGCTGATGCAGAAAAGATAGTTACAGTAGGTGACGTAGTCGACTATATAAAGGAACATGTTGCATAAGAAAAAATAAATTTGAAAGGTTTTTGTTTGAAGCTACTAAAAGCAATATAAAAGGATAACTTTTATTAGCTTCTAGTTCGACCTTTCTTTTTATTTTTATGATAGAAAGGAAGTGAAAAGATGGACAAGCTTGAAATTTTAGAAAAAAATATTGGATATACATTCAAGAACAAGGCATTGCTAAAAAACGCATTAACACATACTTCATATGCATATGAAAATCATATACAGAGCAATGAAAAGTTGGAATTCCTTGGAGATAGTATATTAGAATTTTTATCAAGTAAGTATATATACAACAATTATTCAAAATTAAAAGAAGGAGAAATGACTAAAGTTAGAGCAACTGTAGTTTGCGAGGACAGTCTATACAAAATTGCAGATAAGCACAATTTTAGTGATTTCTTATATGTAGGAAAAAGCGAAAGAATGCATCAAGGCAATAGAAAAATAGCAATAATGGCAGATAGTGTAGAAGCAGTAATTGCTGCAATTTACTTTGATTCTGGATTAGAAGAAGCTGAAAAATTTATAATTAGCAATTTAAAAGAAGAAATTGAAATTGCAACAAAAAATGTTGGAATAAAGGACCATAAAACAGTATTGCAAGAAAAACTACAGGTTAATGGAAATGTAAATATAAAATATGAAATCATAAACGAAACAGGTCCAGACCACGACAAAACATTTACAGCAGAAGTAAAATTGGATGGAAAAGTTTTAGCAGTAGGAAAAGGCAAAACAAAAAAACAAGCAGAAATGGATGCAGCAGGAAAAGCACTAGAAACGCTATAAAATGGTATATATAAGGAGGTAATAGTATTGAAGAAAGAATATATTATACCAATATTTGTACCACATTTAGGATGTAAAAAATGTTGTACTTTTTGTAACCAAAGAACAATAAGCGGAGAGAAAAAGCAGGTAACTGCAAAAGATGTAACAAATACAATAGAATATTATCTAAAAAACTTCAAAAATGAAAACAATTATGTTGAGGTGGCATTCTTTGGCGGAAGCTTTACTGCAATAGAAAGAGAAAAACAAGAAGAACTACTTAGTGCTGTACAGCCATATATAGAAGAAAAGAAAGTAGATAGCATTAGACTGTCAACAAGACCAGATGCGATTGATAAAGATATACTTCGTATGCTGAAAAAATACAATGTAAAAACAATAGAACTAGGAGTGCAATCTACTAACAACTATATATTGGCAAGATGTAAAAGAGGACATAGTTTTGAAGATGTAAAAAAAGCTTCAAAGCTAATACGTTTTTATAGATTTAATCTAGGACACCAAATGATGGTGGGACTTCCAGATAGTACAGAAAAAGATGACATTCAAAGTGCCAAAGACATTATAAAACTAAGACCCAAAATGGTAAGAATATATCCTGTATTAGTAATTAAGGGAACAGAATTGGAAGAAGAATTTAACAAAGGAGATTTTACACCTTTAACAGTGGGCCAGGCGGTAGAAAGATCAAAGGAAATTGTAAAATTATTTGAGCAAAAAAATATCAGAGTAATTAGAGTTGGACTCCAAAATACTGACACTATAACAGATTCGGAAAACAAAGAAAGTGAAGTCGTTGCAGGACCATATCACCCAGCCTTTGGACAATTAGTAGAAGATGCTATTTGGTATGACAAAATAGTTGATGAAATAAAAAAGATAAATGCAAAAGTAATTAAAGTAGAAATAGAAGCTAATTCTAAAAACATAAACAATGTTGTTGGACATAAAAAAGAGAATTTAGAGAAGCTAAAAGATACATATGCTTTAATTGCAACTGCAAAAGAAAATGATGAAATCAAAGAAGGAAAATTTAAAGTAAATGTGCTAGAAACAGCATAATGAATAAAATTGCCTATAATTGCCAATAATGGTAATATAGGTGATTTTTTTATGAAAAATAAAATAGTACAGACAATTCAGGAATATGTAATAATAGCTTTAGGATGTACAATAATGGCAGCAGGAGTGTCGTTATTCTTATTGCCAAATGAACTTTCAACAGGTGGCTTTTCTGGAATAGCAACAATAGTATACTATTTCTTTAAAGTTCCGATGGGAGTGACGGTGTTTGCATTAAATATACCATTATTAATAATAGCGTATTTCAAGATAGGGAAGCAATTATTTGCAAGGTCAATATATGGAACAATAGTATTTTCGCTGATGATAGATTTAATAGATAAAATAACACCGTTAACACATGATAGATTTCTAGGATGTATATATGGTGGCATTTTTGCAGGAATAGGGACAGCTATAATATTAAAATTTGATGCATCAACAGGTGGGTCTGATTTACTGTCGCACATAATAAGAGCATATAAGAAACAATATAAAAGTAGCAGTTTAATTCTGGCAGTTGACACAGTTGTAATTGCATTAAATGTAATATTCTTTAAAAACATAGAAATTGGATTGTATTCCGCAATAGCAATATTCTTAATGGGAAAAATGATAGACTTAATTTTTGAAGGTGTAAATTTTACTAAAGTCATATTTATAATTTCACCTAAATACGAAGAAATCGCAGGTCAAATATCAGCGAGTATCAATAGGGGGAGTACTGGATTATTTTCAAAAGGGATGTATACAGATCAAGAAAAACTTACGTTATTATGTGTGGGCTCGAGGACAGAAGCTTATGAGATGCAAAGCATAGCAAAAGAGATAGATAAAGAGGCTTTTATAATAATAATGAATGCTAGAGAGGTAATCGGAAAAGGGTTTAAAATTTAACAAAAGAAGAGATACACTTTTAAGTGTATCTCTTTAAGATTCTGGAGCGAATAAACAACAGATTACGAACTAAGTTCTCTTTCTAAAAACATTATATACAAAATTTTCACAAATTTCAATGAAAGTATATAAAGTTATCAAATTAAATGATATAATTTGTTTAAAATTACAAATAACTTATTTTA
>ERZ779840.883-NODE-883-length-31618-cov-6.177930_pt1 | contig 31618 bp, 29 predicted proteins | sample MGYA00511561_ERZ779840 | MGnify/ENA primary metagenome ERZ779840 (study PRJEB29588, sample SAMEA2162036) | human gut metagenome | biome: human gut; feature: human-associated habitat; material: faeces | place: Denmark | collected 2008/2010 ...
GGCGCCGTGGTGGGCACCGGCATCTTCAACCGGCTTCAGGCGGACGTTTACGCGGGCGCTCCGTGGCAGTACGACGCGCCGGATGACCAGATCATGGTCCTGCACACGCTGGCCGTCGATCCGCAGGCCGGAAAACGGGGCCTTGGCCGCGCCTTCGCCGCATTTTACGAGCAGTACGCCCGGGAGCATGGCTGCCGGTATCTGCGCATCGACACCAACGAGAGAACTGAAGCATTACACGCTTCAAATGATCATCGCTGTTGGATTTAAGGTCAATAATCCCCGTGCGGTGTAGTTTCGCAAATGGGCGGGGCAGATCGTGAAAGACCATACCATCCAAGGCTGGACCATGGATAAGGAACGCCTGAAAAAAGGACATATGTTCACAGATGAATACTTTGAGCGTCAGCTCCAGTACATCCGTGAAATCCGGCTGGCTGAGCGGAAATTCGATCAAAAGGTCACGGACTTCTACGCTACAGATTTCGACTACGACAAGGATGCAAGGACCACTCGTCTGTTTTTCCAGACCGTGCAGAACAAGCTGCATTATGCCGTTCATCGCCACACAGCGGCAGAGTTGATCGTGGAGCGGGCTGATGCGGCGAAGGAACACATGGGGCTGGCAACCTGGGAAAATGCACCAGACGGAAAAATCGTAAAGGCTGATGTGACCGTAGCCAAGAACTATTTGAGCGAAAAGGAAATGTCATATCTGGAACGGATCGTGTCTCTCTATTTGGACTATGCCGAGCTTCAGGCTGAACGCAAAATTCCTATGAGTATGGAGGATTGGGCGAAGCGTCTGGACGGGTTCTTGGAGTTTAACGGAAACGAACTGCTGACGGGACCCGGTAAAATCAGCGCGGAGCAGGCAAAGCTTCATGCTGAAACAGAGTTTGAGAAATATCGAATTATTCAGGATCGACTCTACGAGAGCGACTTTGATCGTTTCCTCATGTTGGAGCAGTCGGCGGAGAATTCTGTGATGGAGAACTAACTCTTATTGATTACAGCGGCCCAAAATATGAATGGGCTATTACGCCTGTTTTGGCAAAGAGGTTGGTATCAAATTGTGATACCAACCTCCTGATGACTATATCGACTTTCGAAGAAACTGCGGTGTTATCTGTGACGCTGAGTCGATGCGATTTGCGCAGGCACTGTCTACACAAATCGCTGGTTGACCACAGTTTCACCACAGACAAGCGTGGAAACAACGGAGACTGCACTTCGCGAAAGTTCTGGAAACGATGTTGTTCGAAATAGAAACGACTAAAAACAAACGGAAATTATTATAAAAAACGCCAAAAATCTCTTGGTAAGGATGAGGTCACCAGTTCGAATCTGGTCAGCAGCTCCAAAAAAACACCTGAAATCTTCGGATTTCAGGTGTTTTTCGTTATAAAGATAAATCTGGGATCAAGAAGAGCTCCCGCATTGCAAAATGCAATGCGGGAGTGTTTTTCAGTCGCAGACATCATCCGCTACGCGGCACAACACATCGGGGTGGTTGGAGATGATGCAGTCTACGCCCCGGGCGATCATATCTTTCATGTTCTCCTCGTCATTTACCGTCCAGGTGTTGACCTTCATGCCCCGGCCGTGGAACAGTTCCATCAGCTCCGGCTGATATTGCAGAAGCATATACCGGGGATGCATATTGTCGGCATTGGAGCGCTGGACATAATGTTCCATGTCCAGATAGGGCTTATCATACAGAAGGCCGGTTTCAATGTCTGGGCACAGCTCCTTGAAATGCTGCATGGAGATATGGTTGAAGGAGGAAACGAACACCTGCTCCTGCATCTGGCGTTTGCAGATTTCGTCGATCACCCGTTGCTCCAGGTTCTCGTAAAACACCTCGTAGTTTTTCAGTTCCATGTTCAGCAGCATCTTGGTCTCCTTACAGAAGTCCAGCAGCTGGCCGAAGGTCCAGATATGCTGACCTGCAAATTCCGGAGACTTCCAAGCACCGATATCCAACGCCAGCAGCTCATCATAGGTCATGTTCTTGATGAAGCCGGTGCCGTTGGAGGTGCGCTCTACAGAGGCATCATGAAAAATCACCAGCTTGCCGTCTTTGGTGATGTGGACGTCACTTTCAAAACCGTCGGCAGCGGTCTTTTCCACTGCCATCTGGAAGGCCAGAGGGCTGTTCTCCGGGTAATTGCCGGAAAAACCGCGGTGCGCAAGCAAAAGTGGGCGTTTCATATGATTCTCTCCTTACACGTAATAATAAAAGCGCATGACGCTCCCGTCATACGCTTCTCTCAACATCTCTGATTTGTATTATAGCCGCATAAACAGGGAAATACAAGTATTAACACAAAATTTTGGCAAAAGGAATTTCGAGACGAAATTGAACAGAAGTGCCCGCAGTTTTTGATAAAAACCGAGGCTGTTGCTGCAACAGCCTCGGTTTTGTGTGCGTTTACTGGTGGATGGCGGTGCCGGTTTTGCCGGCTACGCCGTCCTTGGCCTTTTCCAGCAGAGTGATGAGGGCGGAGCGGCCAGGGGCGCTTTCGGCAAACTCCACGGCGGCCTCCACCTTGGGCAGCATGGAGCCGGGGGCGAAGTGGCCCTCACCGATGTACTTGCGGGCCTCGTCAGGAGTCAGGGAATCCAGCCACTTTTCATCGGGCTTGCCGAAGTTGATGGCAACCTTTTCTACGGCAGTGAGGATGATAAGGGTGTCGGCTTCCACCTGCTGAGCCAGTACGCAGGAGGCGAAGTCCTTGTCGATAACAGCGGCGGCGCCCTTCAGATGGTGCCCCTCAGTCTTGTAGACGGGAATTCCGCCGCCGCCGCAGGCCACCACCACCAGCCCGGCCTCTACCATATCCCGGATGGACTGGATCTCAATGATCGACTGAGGTCTGGGAGAGGCGACCACCCGGCGGTATCCGCGGCCGGCATCTTCGATGACGTTGTAGCCGCGTTCGGACACCATCTTGTCGGCTTCCTCCTTGGTCATGAAAGCACCGATGGGCTTGGTAGGGTTCTGGAACGCCTCATCATTCGGGTCCACCTCAACCTGAGTAAGCACGGTGGCTACACCCTTTTGGATGCCGCGGTCCAGCAGTTCTTCCCGCAGCGCGTTTTGCAGGTCATAACCAATGTAGCCCTGGCTCATGGCCACGCATACGGACAGGGGACAGGGAATGTACTTTTCCGGCTCGGAGCGGGTCAGCTCGGCCATGGCTTTCTGGATCATGCCCACTTGGGGGCCATTTCCGTGGGCGATGATGACCTCGTGTCCTTCTTCAATCAGGTCGACGATGGCCTTGGCAGTCTGCTTTACGGCGATCATCTGCTCAGGGAGATTGCTGCCCAGAGCATTGCCGCCCAGCGCGATCACAATACGCTTACCCATGAAAAACACCTCAATTTGTTTAGAATCTATACATTTTAGAGCAAAAACGGCAATAGATGCCCCGTGTTGCGGGGGTGCCGCTGAGACGGCTGTCATGGCCGCCGGTGAAAATGATGGAGCCCGTCCGCACAGATACAGGCAGGTTGACCTATGCAGACGGGCCTCCGGAATGGAAAAGGGATGTCAGGCGGAAAGCCTGTAAAATTCAGCGTGTTCTGAGAAGATTTACTTCTGGAACCAACGGGCGATCCCGCGCTCCTCCAGAGCCTTCAGCGTGGCCTGAGGATCCTTCACCTTAGCCAGGAAGATCATGGCGGCGATGATATAGGGCTTGTAGGAAGCTTCCTTATACAGGGGGGTGCGGTAGCGGTCAAACACGGAGGCCTCTACCTCGCCGGCCTTGCAGGAAACATCGTTGATGTCGGCAGGGAGGCAGTGGAGATACAGGGCCTTACCGTCCTTGGTGGTCTTCATCAGTTCCTCGGTGCAGCACCAATCCTTGTGATCGGCGTTCTGGGCCAGCAGTTCCTTCTCCAGAGCCTTGATGCCGTCGGCGTCGCCCTCAGCGTACAGATTAGTGCGCTTCTCCATAGCGGCGAAGGGAGCCCAGCTCTTGGGATAGACGATATCAGCGTCCTTGAAGGCCTCGGCCATGGAGTTGGTCTTGGTGAAGGAACCGCCGGTCTTGGCGGCGTTGGCCTTGGCGACCTCCTCCACCTCGGGCATGACCTCGTATCCCTCGGGGTGAGCCAGCACCACGTCCATGCCGAAACGGCTCATCAGGCCGATGACGCCCTGAGGCACGGAGAGGGGCTTGCCGTAGGAGGGGCTGTAAGCCCAGGTCATAGCGATCTTCTTGCCCTTCAGGTTCTCCACGCCGCCAAAGTGGTGAATGATGTGCAGCATGTCGGCCATGCACTGGGTGGGGTGGTCGATATCGCACTGCAGGTTGACCAGGGTGGGCTTCTGCTCCAGAACGCCGTCCTTGTGGCCCTGGGTCACGGCCTCAGCCACTTCCTTCTGATAGGTGTGGCCCTTGCCGATGTACATATCGTCACGGATGCCGATGACGTCAGCCATGAAAGAGATCATGTTGGCAGTCTCGCGGACAGTCTCGCCGTGAGCGATCTGGCTCTTGCCCTCGTCCAGATCCTGGACCTCCAGACCCAGCAGGTTGCAGGCGGAGGCGAAGGAGAAACGGGTGCGGGTAGAGTTGTCCCGGAACAGGGAAATGCCCAGACCGGACTCGAAGATCTTGGTGGAGATGTTGTTCTCGCGCATATAGCGCAGGGCATCCGCCACGGTAAAGACGGCTTCCAGCTCGTCATCGGACTTGTCCCAGGTCAGGAAGAAGTCACCCTCATACATCTCTTTGAAGTTCAGGGCGTTCAGCTTGTCGATATATTTTTGCAGAGTAGCGTCCATGATAATTGGCTCCTTTATAAATCTATATTTTGTAATTTGTGAGAAAAGGTCTGAAACGGTTTCTGCGCGAATTACTGAATGTCGTTGTTGGTCTTGCCGGCCCGGAACTGGGAGACATCGGCAGTCTTGTTCTCCTCCTTGTACAGACCGGGCACGGCGGCGTACAGGGCGGCGCAGGTCACAAGATCCTGCTTCCAGGTGATCTCATTGGGGGCATGGGCCTGAGATTCCGCACCGGGGCCGAAGCCAACGCAGGGGATGCCGTAACGGCCTTGGATAGCTACGCCATTGGTGGAGAAGGTCCACTTGTCAATCAGGGGACGGTGACGCAGGTGCATCGCGCCGTCGGGGCCAATGCGCTCCTCACCGTACAGCGCATGGTGGGCATCCACCAGAGCCTGCACGTGGGCGGCGTTTTCCTTGTTGATCCAGGTGGGGAAGTAGCACTCGGTCTCGTAGACCTCGCCGGTCCAGGAGGGCCGGTCATACATATACATGGAGACCTTCACATCGTCGCCGTACTTCTTTACGCTGGGCAGCTGGCGGATCTCCTCCAGGCAGGAGTCCCAGGTCTCGCCGGCAGTCATGCGGCGGTCGATGGAGATGGAGCAGGAGTCAGCCACAGCGCAGCGGGAGGGAGAGGTGTAGAAGATCTGAGAGGTGGTGCAGGTGCCACGGCCCAGGAACTGAGCGTCCTCGTAATGCTCGGGGTTGAATGCGGGATTCAGCATCTTCACGAGGCCCTTGATCTCGTTGGAGGGGCCGTCACCGTTCTCGTTGAGCGCGCGGACTTCCTGAAGAATGTCGGCCATCTTGTAAATGGCGTTGTCACCACGCTCGGGCGCGGAACCGTGGCAAGAAACGCCCTTCACATCCACACGGATCTCCATGCGGCCGCGGTGGCCGCGGTAGATGCCGCCGTCGGTGGGCTCGGTGGAGATAACGAATTCCACCTGCTCCTTTTTGATGCCGTTGGCGGGGAAGTACTTGTTGACGATGTACTGCCAGCACATACCGTCGCAGTCCTCCTCCTGCACAGAACCCACCACCATGATCTTATAGCCGGCGGGGATCAGGCCCAGATCCTTCATGATCTTGGCGCCGTAAGTGGCAGAGGCCATACCGCCCTCCTGGTCGGAGCCGCCGCGGCCATAGATGACCTGATCATCCTCGTAGCCCTGGTAGGGGTCATGGGTCCAGTTGTCGATGTTGCCCACGCCAACGGTATCGATGTGGGAGTCGATGGCGATGATCTTGTCGCCGTCACCCACCCAGCCGATGACGTTGCCAAGGCCGTCGATCTCCACCTTGTCATAGCCCAGCTTTTCCATCTCGGCCTTGATGCAGTGAACGACCTCACGCTCCTCGCAGCTTTCGCTGGGGTGGGAGATCATGTCCCGCAGGAAGCGGGTCATATCGGCCTGATAGGCCTGAGCGGCTGCTTTGATTTTCTCAAAATCCATGGTAGTAACCTCCAATTTTATTTCTTAAACCTTGATCGTATCCGTTTCCGGACCGTGCATTCAGCAGGGCTTCTGCGGGGTATCATCGGTGGGATACTCGCCATCCCACACCACCCGGCGATACTTTTCGGGATCGGTGTTGCCCTCAGTGGAGAACATGAGCACCCGGCTGTGCCGGTCCAGCTCCAAAGCGTCCCGCAGCTCCTTGTAGGTGTCGTCGCACATGATGGCGTCCAGAACGCCCATGCCCACGGCGCCGGATTCGCCGGACACCACGCGGGGATCGCCCTTGACGGGGGAACTCAGCATCCGCATACCCTTGGCGCTGACCCAATCGGGGCAGGAGATGAAGGCGGACACGTGGTTCCGCAGAATGTCCCAGGAGATCGTGTTGGGTTCGCCGCAGGCCAGACCGGCCATGATGGTTTTCAGATCACCGGTGACGATGCGGGGCTTGCCGTCATTGGCCAGCGCGCCCTGATACAGGCAGTCAGCCGCCCCGGCCTCCATCACCACGAACTTGGGAGGATCGTTGGGGAACAGATTTGCGAAGTAGCCCACCACCGCACCGGCCAGAGAGCCGACGCCGGCCTGGACGAACACGTGGGTGGGACGGTTTACGCTGCACTGACGAAGCTGGTCGGCGGCCTCATTAGCCATGGTGCCGTAGCCCTGCATGATCCAGGAGGGGATCTCCTCGTAGCCGTCCCAGGCGGTATCCTGCACGATGACGCCGTGTTCCGTCTGTGCGGCTTCCGCAGCAGCCATACGCACACAGTCATCGTAGTTGACTTCCTCGATGGTGACCTTGGCGCCCTCCTTGGCGATATTGTCAAAGCGGGACTTGCTGCTACCCTTGGGCATGTGCACCACAGACTTCTGGCCCAGTTTGTTGGCTGCCCAAGCCACGCCGCGGCCATGGTTGCCATCGGTGGCGGTGAAGAAAGTGGCCTGACCGAATTCCTTACGGAAGGCTTCGCTGGTCAGGTAGTCGTAATTCATTTCGGACACGTCCCGGCCCATCTCGCCGGCGATGTACCGGGCCATGGCGAAGGAGCCGCCCAGCACCTTGAAGGCGTTGAGACCAAACCGATAGGACTCATCCTTCACATACACACCCGCCAGCCCCAGATACTGTGCCATACCGTCCAGCTGCGCCAGAGGGGTGATGGAGTACTGGGGGAAGGACCCGTGGAAGGAGCGGGCCTTGGCCACATTGGGCAGGGACATCACATCCAGATGCTGATCGTTACTCTTCGGCATATGATTGAGGACCCATTTGAGCTGATCTTTCATGGAATACTCGCCTCCAAAATCTTTTTACTTCATGGCAAAATTTATTTAGCTTTCTGAGACCATCATAGCATGTGTTCTTCGGTTGTCAAGCAGAAAAACTCAAAAAAATGCTGTAAAGCTAAAACTTTTTTTGGTTCCTCTTGCGGAACCTGTGCGCAAGGCTGTTTTTTCCAAAAATCGGGCCTCCGCAGCAGGGATATTTCCCCGGCTTTCCATGCATGGAAGGTTTGGAAGTGCCCTTGCTTTTTACGGAAGGCCACTTCGTGAGTGGAGGGAGATCAGACTTGTTTTCAGATATATCGCTCCTGCTGCTGCAATCTGCTTGACGGCCCATACACTTTAATGAGAAAATTAAAAATTTTTAGGTCTCAAAAAAATGGTTGAAACTCACTAAAATTATGATACAATAATGGAATAATCATAGCAGGTCTGTCAGCGGCAACGGATCAGACCGTGTATTCCATAGTTTGCCCCGCTCTTTTCGGGGCATTTTTGCCGCGGACCAGAAAAGGAGGGGATTTACGTGCCGAATGCATCTACGCTGCAATTTCTCTTGACGCTGGCAAAGGGGATCGCCAGCCAATTTGGCCCCAACTGCGAGGTGGTGGTCCACGATCTTGCCACCAATGACCCGGAACGGTCCATCGTTGCCATTGAAAACGGACACGTCACCGGACGCAAGGTGGGGGACGGGCCCTCCCATGTGGTTCTGGAAGCCCTGCGGGGGAATCCCGAACAGCTCCACGATCACCTGTCCTACCTGACCCGGACCAAGGATGGGAAGATCCTGAAATCCACCACCATCTATATCCGAGATGACGACGGTGCCCCCATTGGCATCTTCGGCATCAACTACGATATCACCCTAATGCTGGCCATGGAGAATGCGATCAAGCAGTTTACCGCCACTGAAAAGGACGAGAAGGAGCCGGAGCCGATTGCCCGGAATGTCTCTGATCTGCTGGATGAGCTGATCGAGCAGAGCGTGAAGGTGGTGGGTAAGCCGGTGGCCCTGATGAACAAGGAGGATAAGGTCAAGGCGGTGCAGTTTCTCAATGAGACCGGAGCCTTCCTCATTACCAAGAGCGGCGACCGGGTATGCAAGTTCTTCGGCATCTCCAAGTACACTCTGTACAGCTACATTGACGAATCCAAGGCGTAAAACGCCCAAACACAGACGTTCAGATGCTTATCATGCTTATTATTAAGACAGATCGGCTGCAAACTTCGGTTTGCAGCCGATCTGTCTTGTTTAACAGGATAACGAATGGAATGCGAAAAACCAAAAGGGGGAGGCTTCTTTACGAAGTGCATCTGTCAAGTAAAAGTAGACACGAATAAAAAGTCATAGCATCAGAACCCCCAATTCAGTCCTGTACTGGATTGGGGTTTTGTAATCCAAGGCAGCGGCAAAACGTTCGGAGTTAAAGTATAGGACATATTGATCCAGTGTCTTTTTGAGGTTGGAAACTTTACTGATACCAAAATCCAGAATCAATTCGGCCTTCATCCATCCGTTCAGAGATTCGATAATTGGGTTGTCCGTAGGTGTTCCGGCTCTTGACATTGAGCGAATTATGTTATAATTAGAATGAGTCCTTGAGAAAGCTCTGGAGGAGTAGACTGCGCCTTGGTCGGTGTGCAAGACCGTACCTGCGGTCTGCTCCTTCACATTTTTTACGCGTTTGCATAGTTGATCCAAGCAGTTATAGTAGGTTTTGGGATCCCCTCGATGTGCAATAATTTCATTGTTGAAGGTATCTATAAAAAGGACCCACTCATAAATCCTTCCGTTACAGCGAATGCAAGTTATATATGCCAGCTTTTCCGCCTGTGTAAATTTACGGTGAGGCTTTCCTTTCGGTGCGCCCATGATCTCAACTCATTTCCTGCTTCTTATTATACAAAAAAGTAGACACCACCAAAAACTTGCGTTTTTTATGGTGTCTACTTTTATTTTACAGATGCAGCTTCTTTACGAAGCCACCCTTTTTTCGGTGAAAGATTCCTTTTTTGCGATCATGGGAAAAGGACCTTTGATCACACCTGTGGATCTGCTGCTCAGCCCATGGCAGGCAAGAAATAGATCAGAGTGCTGGGGGGAACCTGAATAGGCAGCAGTTCGCCGTTCACGCCCTCGGCGATGTTCAGAATAGGGAAGTCCTCGAAGCCCATGGGGATCTGCACCGGGAACACGCCGGTGATCTCAACGGCCCGCTCACCTTCCCGGAAGCGTTCGCCGCCGGTGCGGGTCATCCGCAGGCCAAGCATATCGTCTTGCAGGCTCCAGTCTCCCTCGTAGACCTCCTGATACGCGCCGTTGTCCTCCTCGTACCACCATTCAAACGTGACCCATCCGCCGGGTTCAAAGAAGATGGAGGCTACAGCAGCCGCAGCCCCATACTGGGACCGGCTGCACGCTTTTTCCCGCTCCGGGGTGGATTTTGTTGTGCACATTCCCACGCCCCGCTGCATGACCAGCTTCTCACCGCCCTCAAACACCGGGTAGGGCATGGAGGTGATAGACACCTGCTCCGAGGTGTTGTCAGGGTAAGTCACCGTGTCGGAGTAATAGAGCACACTGGCAGAGGACGCTACGGAGACAATGGTATCGCCGGTGCGGAGAGATTCCGTGGCGTAGCCGTCCTGTAACCACACACCGCCCTCCAGCGCCGCGTGGGCGTAAGGCTCCCATGCCCGCTCAAAGGCTGGGCCGAAGCGGACACCGTTATTTTGGAAAAAGTTCTCCCCCAGCGACTCCACCCCTACCTGAAAGTAGTTGAAGTGATAGTCATTGACAAGAAAGCACTTCCCGGTGTCCGCGGCATACCGCTCCGCTAAGGCGTAAATGCCTTCCCAGGTGGTCAGATCGTCATAACTGGCCCCGGAGGTGGCTGCCCAGCGGTCAAACAGCGTCCGGTTGACGAACAGTACCTCAGTGGATTTGGCCAGGGGCAGGATGGCCTGCCGTCCGCCGATCTGCCCCTCCTCCATAAAGGCGGGGATAAATGTTCCCAGTTCCTCCGGACTGAAATAGTCCCGGTAGTCCACGATCATGTCCTGATCCGGGAGAGCCAGCACCGTTTTGGGGTAGGACACGAACATATCCGGCAGGGAAGGGGCACCAGGGTCACTGTTGGCGGCGGCCAGCACGCTTTTATGGATGCTGCCGCTGTTGCTGACCAGCTCTACCTTCACCCGGATATTCTGCTCCGCGCCGATGGTGCTGTTGAACTGCTCAATCAAACCGTTCAGTGGGGAATCCACCTCACCGCCGTAGACATGCCACAGCGTTACGGTCAGCGGGTCCGTGTCTTTCTCCTTTCCGCACCCTGTCATCACGGACAGCAGTGCCAGCGCCAGCAGACACAGAACGATCCTCTTTTTCATATCAGTCCCACCCCTTCCAAAAGAATACCGTGGCTGCGGATGTCTTATCCGATATGATATAATAATTAGTATAGCATACTTTTCTGTCGCTCGCAGCAGAAACAGATGTCTGCGAAAGAGAGACGGGGGATCGTGGACTGCGGCTGGTCCCTTCAAACAGTTTCGGTGCGCTAAAAGCTGTGACGCAAGTGTTTTTTCTGCTCTGCCTTATGGCGAAAATTATGTAAACTTAAAATTCGCGGAATACAGCGCTTCTCGTGGCAACTTTTGGCAACCAAACGCAGCCTGTGGCAGCCGATGACAGCCGAATGAAACGCTGTGTGTAATGCCCTCCACCTGCCCTATAAGCACGGATTATTGCTTCTCTGGCTGAATAATTCTTTCAAATATCACAAGAAATTGCCAACAAGTGCTTGACAATCAAGCCTTTCCGTGGTATCCTTACCAAGCTGACGATTTACTCGGAGGGCAATGCAGGTGTAGCACAATGGTCAGGGCACCAGCCTTCCAAGCTGGGGATGCGGGTTCGATTCCCGTCACCTGCTCCAGATTTGCGCCAGTAGCTCAGCTGGATAGAGCAACTGCCTTCTAAGCAGTGGGCCGGGGGTTCGAGTCCCTCCTGGCGTACCAGCTCTCTGGGCGGCGTCGGCTTGAACGGTTTTTATATGTGGTGGGTGTAGTTCAATTGGCAGAGCACTGGATTGTGGTTCCAGGTGTTGTGGGTTCGAGTCCCATCACCCACCCCAGACATGAGGGGGCCGGGGTATCCCCGGTCCCTTCTTTTTTCCACTTAGGGGCGTAGCCAAGTGGTAAGGCAAGGGACTTTGACTCCCTCATTCGCTGGTTCGAGTCCAGCCGTCCCTGCCATTGACCATGAATACGGCCTCGCGGCCTGTGATTTATAGGTAATAAGTGTTTTACTCTGATCCGGTAGCTCAGTCGGCAGAGCAACTGCCTTTTAAGCAGTGGGTCCGGGGTTCGAATCCCCGCCGGGTCACCAGAAAAACGGCACACATAAGTGTGCCGTTTTTTTGATATAATGGATCAGTCATACTTGAGTTGTCCGGCAGTCAGCTGTGCCGATGGCTTGGCCGCCTTAAGATCCCGCTAATTCTCCCTGCATGATCAAGAAAGTGTATTTGAAAAAGTGCACGATGCGACTTGAACTTTTTCCCCTGCTTTTTGATATGATGCACAAATGTCCGCCAGTGAACGCCATTCTTGCCAAAAATGAAACCAAAAAGGGCCATAATCAGGCCGATATTGTGCAAAATGCGTGTTTATTGAAAGAACATTTGGCGGAAATGTGTATTGAAAACAAACACTGTCCGTCATACAATGACAGTATAGTTGATTGTGGTTTTTGAATCATAGACAAATAGGGGGATTATTATGGTAACTTTACAGATGATCCAGGAAGCCCAGGAGTCTCTGAAGGGCATTGCCCGCAAGACTCCTCTGGAAAATGCCAATCGGCTGGGCGAAAACATTTACATCAAGTCTGAGAACCTGCAGCTCACCGGCGCTTTCAAGATCCGCGGCGCCTACAACAAGATCCGTTCCCTGACTCCGGAGGAAGCTTCTCACGGTGTCATCGCCTGCTCCGCCGGCAACCATGCTCAGGGCATTGCTCTGTCCGCCACGAAGCTGGGCATCAAGTCCGTGATCTGCATGCCCGAGGGCGCTCCCATCTCCAAGGTGGAGGCTACCCGCAACTACGGTGCTGAAGTGGTTCTGGTCCCCGGCGTTTACGATGACGCCGCCCGCGAGGCCGAGCGTCTCTCCAAGGAGCACGGCTACACCTTCGCACATCCCTTCAACGATCCGTATGTCATTGCCGGTCAGGGCACCATCGGTCTGGAGATTCTGGAGCAGCTCCCCGAAGTGGAGCAGGTCGTGGTCCCCATCGGCGGCGGCGGTCTGATCTCCGGCGTGGCTTTCGCCATCAAGCAGCTCAAGCCCTCCTGCAAGGTCATCGGCGTGCAGGCCGGCGTTGTGGCTTCCATGTATGCTTCCCGTCAGGCCGGTAAGGTCACCACTGTACCCGATGCCGCGACCCTGGCTGACGGCATCCATGTGCTGACTCCCGGCAGCCTGACCTTCGAGATGTGCCAGAAGTATGTGGACGAGATCGTCACCGTCAGCGAGGACGAGATCGCCGCTGCCATCCTGGCTCTGCTGGAGGTCCAGAAGACTGTTGCCGAGGGCGCTGGCGCTACTCCCGTGGCTGCCTGCATGTCCGGCAAGGTCGACACCACCAAGAAGACTGTGTGCGTGGTTTCCGGCGGCAACGTGGACGTGACCACCCTGTCCCGCGTCATCACCCGCGGCCTGACCTACGGTGGCCGTCTCACTACCATCACCACCAAGCTGGCTGACCGTGCCGGCAGCCTGGCCAACCTGCTGAATGTTGTCGGCGGCACCGGCGCCAACGTGGTCCGCATCCATCACGAGCGTGAGGATGTCAACTCTGAGGTCAACGCATGTGTGGTGTCCATGGTCCTGGAGACCCGGAACGCCGATCACGTGCAGAAGATCAAGGATGAGCTGACTGCAAAGGGATATTCTCTGCTGGACGCGTAAGCGGCAGCAGCTGGATATAAAAGAAGAGAAAAAAGGAAAATCAGAAAAGGAGGATGTCCGTGTGAGATCACACGGACGAGAGAAATGAAAGAAAAGAAAAAGATGAGCCTGTTGCTCAAGCTGGTCATCGCCATCGTACTCGGTATCGTGGTCGGTTTCGTGACCCCCGGTATGGGTGCCTTCGGTGAGGTCATCATCCGCATCGGCGCTACCTACAACAGCATCTTCGGCAACTTCCTGAACTTCGTGATCCCTCTGATCATCATTGGCTTCGTCGCCCCCGGTATTGCTGACCTGGGCGCCGGCGCTGGTAAGACCCTGGCTGCTACCACCGGTGTGGCTTACGGTTCCACCATCATCTCCGGTACTCTGGCCTTCGTTGTGGCTTCCCTGCTGTATCCCCACATGGTCCACGCTGGCATGTTCATGGAGAACGCCGCCAACGCTGAGGAGACCGTTCTGGCTGGTTACTTCAATATTGAGATGCCTCCCATCATGGGCGTTATGACCGCTCTGCTGATGGCCTTCATCCTGGGCCTGGGCATGGCTGTCATCAAGGGCAGCACCATGAAGACCGTGATGAACGAGTTTGCTGAGATCATCGACAAGCTGGTCAGCAACATCGTCATCCCCCTGCTGCCCTTCCATGTGTACGGTATCTTCGCTAAGCTGGCTTATGCCGGTACCATCGTGGAGATCATGGGCTCCTTCATCAAGGTGTTCGCTATGATCCTGGTCCTGCACTGGGTCATCATCGTGTTCCAGTACACCGTGGCTGGCAGCGCTGCCAAGAAGAATCCCTTCGCTCTGATCAAGAACATGCTGCCCGCTTACACCACCGCTATCGGCACCCAGTCCTCTGCCGCTACCATCCCCGTCACCACTCAGTGCACCAAGAACAACGGCTGCTCTGACGGTATGGCCGAGTTCGTGTGCCCCCTGTGCGCTACCATTCACCTGTCTGGTTCCACCATCACCCTGACCAGCTGCGCTATGGCTGTTATGGTGATGACCAACCAGTCCATCGGCTTCGGCAAGATGTTCCCCTTCATTCTGATGCTGGGCGTGACCATGGTTGCTGCCCCCGGCGTCCCCGGCGGCGCTGTCATGGCTGCTCTGGGTATCCTGCAGTCCATGCTGGGCTTCGATGAGACCATGTGCGGCCTGATGATCGCTCTGTACATCGCCCAGGATAGCTTCGGTACTGCTTGCAACGTCACTGGCGACGGCGCTATCGCTGTCTTCATGGACGCTGTCACCAAGAAGAAGACCGCTGCAAAGTAAATTTCCATTTTCTCTTCTCTTATACATGCTTTCTGTTTTGGAAAGGGGAGCGCGGACAGTCCATTGGACTGTCCGCGTTTCTCTTTCTTTTTTCTGCAATTTGGAACGAAAGCGGAAATGACGCTTGCGCTGACGGTTAAAATGGAGTAAGATGAAGCCAATCAGCAAGCCCTTTGGAAACCGTTGTAAAAGTGGAGGTACTCATTATGAAGTGGATCATTGTTCCTATCCTCGTTGTGCTGCTCCTGATCCTGGTTGTCAGCAATATCGTCATTGTTCAGCAGTCCCGGGCCTATGTGGTGGAGCGGCTGGGCGCGTTCCGCACCGTTTGGAATGTGGGCCTGCATCTGAAGGTGCCTTTTATCGAGCGCGTTGCCAAAAAGGTGAGCTTGAAGGAGCAGGTGGCGGATTTTGCGCCCCAGCCTGTGATCACCAAGGATAACGTCACCATGCAGATCGACACGGTCATCTACTTCCAGATCACCGATCCCAAGCTCTACACCTATGGCGTGGAGCACCCCATGAACGCCATCGAGAATCTGACAGCCACCACCCTGCGAAACATCATCGGCGATATGGAGTTGGACCAGTCCCTTACCAGCCGTGATACCATCAACTCCCGGATGCGCTCCATTCTGGACGAGGCCACGGACCCCTGGGGCATCAAAGTTAACCGGGTGGAGCTGAAAAACATCATCCCGCCCAAAGAGATCCAGAACGCCATGGAAAAGCAGATGAAGGCGGAGCGGGAGCGCCGTGAATCCATCCTTCAGGCCGAGGGCCAGAAGCAGAGTCAGATCCTGGTGGCGGAGGGCGAGAAGCAGTCTGCCATCCTGCGGGCCGACGCCGCCAAGCAGGCAAAGATCATGGAGGCCGAGGCGGAAAAGACCGCTAAGATCCTGGCGGCTGAGGCAGAGAGTGAGGCCATTATGAAGGTCCAGCAGGCCACGGCGGATGCCCTGAAGCTGCTGAACGAGGCTGCGCCCAACGATCAGGTGGTGAAACTGAAGGCGTTGGAGACCATGACCAAGGTGGCGGACGGCAAGGCCACCAAGATCATCATCCCCAGCGAATTGCAGGGCTTGGCGGGTTTGGCGGCCAGCGCCAAGACCGTGTTCGAGTCCGAAGAACCCAAGGCATAAACAGTGAAGCAAAGCAGTCCCGCGGCCCAAAAGCCGCGGGACTGCTCTTGTCAAAACTGACCTTATCAAATTTATAAGAACTGGCATTTGCCACAAAGTCAATTGCATGCTATGATAGCTTCAACAAACAACTTAGGAGTGCTTTTTATGAATCGGAATGAGAAGAATGTCAATAAGCTGACCATGCTGGGCATGATGACGGCGTTGGTGTTTGTCAGCAACTATCTGCGGATCACCATGCCTATCGCCATCGGAGGCCGCACCTCCTTCACTCTGGCCAATATCATGTGCTGCCTGTCCGGTTTGCTGCTGGGGCCTGTGGGCGGTTTTGCCTCCGGCTTGGGTTCCGCCATCTATGACCTGACCAACCCGGCCTACGCTCCGGAGTGCTGGATCACCTTCCTCACCAAGGGCGTTATGGGTATGGTAGCCGGTCTGGCCATGAAGGACCGGGAGACGCCTGCTTACGGGCGCTGCACCGTCTCTGCGGCTCTGGGCTGCGTGGCCTACTACATTCTCTATTTCTTCAAGTCCTTTGCGTATGACGGCCTGCTGATGGGTGGCCTTACCGCTTCCGTGGCGGCGGCGGCTCTGCCTCTGAAGATCCCCGCTTCCCTGTTCAACGGCGCAGTGGCCATCATCCTGGCACCCCCGCTGTGTGTGGCTCTGCGGCGGTCCCTGAAGCGGACGCATATTCAGCTTCCCTGATTTTCGGCTTTCCTTGTCCCGGTCCCTTTGTGAAGTATCACATGGGGGCCGGGCTTGTTTTTTTGCTCAGAAAGAGTATAATAAAATTCCGATTTGATGTTGGAAAGAGGAGGACTGAATGAACGAATATCTGGATTTGTTCGGAACCTTTGCCAAGGTGGGCGTGATGACCTTCGGCGGAGGATATGCCATGCTGCCCATTCTCCAGCGGGAGGTGGTGGAGCATAAGGGCTGGGCTACAGAGGAGGAACTGATGGATTACTTCGCCATCGGCCAGTGCACCCCCGGCGTCATCGCCGTCAACACCGCCACCTTTATCGGTCAGAAGCACCGGGGCTGGTTAGGAGGCATCGTGGCCACGCTGGGCGTGGTGTTTCCTTCTTTGGTCATTATTTCGATCCTGGCGGGATTGATCACGAATTTCTCCCATTTGGCCTGGGTACAGAACGCCTTTGCCGGGATCCAGGTATGCGTGTGTGTCCTGATCTTCAACGCCGTGCTGAAGCTGCTGAAAAAATCTGTGGTGGATAAGCGGACGGCGGCCATTTTCCTGATCGTCATGGCGGGAAGCTTGTTCCTGCATATTTCTCCGGTGTGGTTTGTGGTGATCTCCGCTGTGGCGGGGATTTTGCTGAAAAACCTGGAAGGGAGGGCTGCGAAATGACCTATCTGCGTCTTTTCTGGGAATTTTTCAAGACGGGGCTGTTCGCCGTGGGCGGCGGTATGGCCACCGTGCCCTTCCTGAAAAACATCGGCCTTGCTACTGGCTGGTACAGCCAGACGGACCTGATGAATATGCTGGCGGTCTCCGAGTCCACTCCCGGCCCCATCGGCATCAACATGGCCACCTATGTGGGCTTCACCGTGGCGGGCATCCCCGGCGCGGTCATCGCCACCATCGGTGAGGTGACGCCCTCTATCATCGTCATTTTGATCGTGGCGGCCATGCTGACCAAGTTCAGGAACAGTAACTATGTGGAGAACGCCTTTTACGGCCTGCGGCCCGCCTCCAGCGGCCTGATCGGTGCGGCCTGTGCCGGCGTTGTCTTACAGGTGCTTCTGCGCGTCACCAGCACTGCAGCCCCGGATTCTCTTTTTATGCGGTTTTCCTGGGACGGTACGGTGAGCTGGATGGGTCTGGCGCTGGCGGCGGTGCTGCTGGTGCTGACTAACTGGGTGAAGCTTACGAAAAAGTGGCATCCCATTGTGTTCATCGGCCTTTCTGCAGCGGTAGGCGTGGTGTTCCGGTTCGGCGGTGCGTAAAAGATGAAAAAAATGCCTGAGATCTCAAATCTCAGGCACTTTTTTGCGTTCTTTGTTCAGAGCGGCTGCGCGGACAGACCGCACAGCTCCCGCAGGACCTCCACCGCCTCGTCCATGATCCGGGAGAGGGTCAGGTCCCGGACGCCGACCACGATCTTGCCGCAGTTGGAATTCACCGGCAGCAGTACCTTCTGGGCCCGGCTCTGGCCCACGGCCACCGCCATAGCGGGGGTGATCTCCCCCATGAGGGCATCCGCTATCAGAATACCGATGGGACCGGCGATGATGTCCGCATCCCGGCAGGCCACCAGAACCGGGTTTTCTCCGGTGGCGCCCCGCTGGGCCCCGGCCTTCATCATGGCGGCAGTGGCGATGGCATTGGTACCTACCGCCAACAGCTCCAAGGGAAGTCCCGCCGCCCGGACCCGTTCTACCAGCAGCGCCCCCACACGGCCGCTCTGGCCGTCGATCACAACGAGCTTCATCGTATTTCCTCCTTTAAAGCCAGCGTACAGCGGCCCTGAGTGTCTGTTTCGTGAAAATAAGTTTGCTCCAAGGGGACCCAACGGTCAAAAAACTGCTGACCCCACTCCGGACCGTTGCGCTTCAGTATCCGGCTCCGCTGGGTTTCCGGGGAAATGTCCAAAAAGACGGACAGATCGTAATAACGGGCCAATTCCGGGTGAAAGCTGTAGCTGCCTTCCACGATGTTCAGCCGCCCCGGCAGGATGGTCACCGGCTCCCGGAGGGACAGGGTATGGCAGTCGAAAGGACGGTAAATGGCAACTTCGTTTCGACTGATAGGAGCCAGGATCTCCGATTCCAACCGCTCCCGGTCCAGATTGCCGCCGGGCTGGGCGTAGCGCGCGGCGGTCCGTTGCTCCGGACGAAGGAAGAAATCGTCGGCATGGAACAGCGCCGTATCGGGATAAATCGCCGTCAGCAGATCTGCCAGAGTGCTTTTGCCGCTGGCGGCGCCGCCCTCAATGGCCAGCAGGACCCGAGACTTTTCCGCCAAGGTCCGGTCAATGGCCGCCAGCAGCGGCAGCAGGCGGACATAAGTGCGGTGCAGCACCCGGTAAGCTGGACGGTAGGCGGCTCGATATTCATCGGAATGATGGCAGGCGGGAAAACCGTTTTTTCGCCAGTCATCCAGCTCCGCATCGGCCTCTGCCGGGGAATAGGGCAGAGCGCCGGAGTGGATCAGCCACCGCAGGACCGTCAGCTTTTCCTGCAAGGCATCCGCATCCCCGTGGGACATAGCGGCAGACCGGGCAAAAATGCAAGCCAACGTTTCAGGGGTCAGGCCGTCTGCCTGAACGCCCAGCTGCACCCGGGACCAGGGACCGTCCAGCGCTTCAATCTCCCGGCTGCACGGTCCGGCTTCTGCGGCCTCCCTCCGGATACCCTCTGCGGCGGCGGAGGTGTCCGTGATCAGATGCTCGCAGCCAAAGACGCTTTGATAGAGGGCTTTGCGCAGATCCTGAAGCTGGGATGCGGGATGCCCGGTATATTGCTCCAAAAGGAATTGCTCGGTAGACGCAGGACTCATAAGTGCCTCCTTGCACGATCATTTGCCCTATTATCATAGCATCCGACATCTGGACCTGCAACCGCTTTTTGGGACAGGATTCCGCTTGCTTGGAAAAATAATGCCCGTTCATGACAAAAACACGCATGTGTTCGACAAAATGCGACATAAAAGCAGCCGGAAATTTTGTATGATAGAGCCATATTCCGAAATTGCAATTCATTCGGAAAAGAAAGGATACTATATGAACCATACACTGACGAAAGAATACCTGCTTCTGTTCAACGCATTGACAGATACCGAAGAAACGCTCCGACAGCTCCGGGAGGACCTGATCGCCGTTCAGCGGCAGGCGGAGGAACTGTTTCTGTCCGATACGCCGCAGGACGGTGAGATAGAAGCGGAGACTCCGTAAATAAGACCCGTGACAGGCGGCAGCCGGTGTGCTATAATGAAGAAACTATTTTTCGGGAGGTTTCTATGCTGCACATCGGCTGTCATTTATCATCCTCCAAGGGCTTTCTGGCTATGGGCCGGCAGGCGTTGGAACTGGGGGCGGACACCTTTCAGTTTTTCACCCGGAATCCCAGGGGGAGCAAGGCCAAGGAACTGGACCCTGCGGACGCGGCGGCGCTGGTGGCGCTCATGAAGGATCACTGCTTCGCACCGATCATCGCCCACGCCCCATATACCCTGAATCTCTGCGGCGCGGAGGAAAAGAACCGTCTTTTCGCACGGGACACCATGGCGGACGATCTGCGCCGTATGGAGCACATACCGGGGCAGCTTTACAATTTCCACCCCGGTAGCCATGTGGGACAGGGGATCGAAGCCGGGATCACCTATATCGCGGAAGGACTCAACGCCATCCTGACCCCGGAACAGTCTACAACGGTATTGCTGGAGACCATGGCCGGGAAGGGCAGCGAGGTAGGCGGACGCTTTGAGGAACTGAGGGAGATTCTGGACCGGGTGGAACTGACGGAGAAGATGGGGGTCTGTCTGGACACCTGCCACGTTTCCGACGCCGGGTATGACATCATTCACGATCTGGACGGCGTTTTGACGGAATTTGACCGGGCCATCGGACTGGAGCGGCTGCGGGCCATTCATTTGAATGACAGTCTGAATCCCTGCGGCGCCCACAAGGACCGCCACGCCCGGATCGGAGAGGGCTGCATTGGACAGGAGGCGCTGGCTCGGGTGGTGAATCATCCGGCGCTGAAAAATCTGCCCTTCTGCCTGGAAACACCCAATGAGCTGCCCGGCTATGCCAAAGAGATCGCCCTGATGCGAAGCCTCGCGGAATGAATTTGGATAAATGGTATTGAGATAGAGGAACGTCCGGCACAAATGTGTCGGGCGGTTTTTCATTGGATGGTCATTTTTTTGATTTGTGGCGCATAAGGTTGTCCCAAGAGGTGAAGCAAATGGAACGAAAGAGGTTTGCAAGGCTCTCTCAGCGGTTGGGCGCGCTGCTGCTGGCGGGTGTGACACTGTGGACCGTCTATGCCACGGCGGGCAGCGTTGACGCCGCCGGAGCGTGGATGGCCGTGAAGAGGGAATTGCCGCTGGCGCTGCTCCAGTGGCAGTTAGGGGACATGGGGCAGAGGGACGGCCTTTCGGCGCCGTCCGTGCTGATGCTGAGTCAGGCACCGATCTTGCTTTCCGCCCGCGGGGAGATCTCCGACCTGCGGCGTCAGGCGGCGGAGGAACCGGAGGACGAACGCCCCGCCCCTGTGACCCAGCCGGTGCGGGAGGAGTCCCAGCCCGCTCCGGTGACAGCTGGGGCAGACAACGGCGTGACGGCAAAGACCCTGATCCCCACAGACCCCAGCGGCTACACCGTCTGCGGGAAGGTCTACATCCGAAACACCACCCAATATACCCTCTCCAACGAGGAGCTGCTGAAGCCCTTCGCGGCGGAGCTGACCGGCGAAGCGCCGCAGATCCTGATTCTGCACAGCCACGGCAGCGAGGGCTATACCCCGGTGGTGGATGACGGCATCGTCTGGTCCGGGGACCACCGCACCACGGACTCCCGGTACAATGTGGTTCGCATGGGGGACGCCATGGCAGAGGTATTTGCTCAGGCGGGGATCTCCGTGCTCCATGACCGGACCCTGTATGACTATCCGGAGTACGCCGGGGCCTATGACCGCTCTCTGGCGGGGATCGACCGGTATTTGAAAGAGTACCCATCTATCCGCTTCGTGCTGGATGTCCACCGGGACGCTATCGAGGCGTCCGACGGCAGTCAGGTGAAAGTGGTGTCGGAGATCGAGGGACAGGGGACGGCGGCGCAGCTCTCCCTCATCATGGGCAGCGACGGCGGCGGACTGAGCCATCCCGACTGGATGGAGAATCTGCGGCTGGCGGTGGCGGTGCAGGAGCAGGCGCTGACGGACTATCCCACGCTGATGCGCCCTCTGCTTCTGCGGAATTCCCGGTACAATCAACACGCCACCACAGGTTCTCTGCTGGTGGAGGTGGGGACCGCCGGAAACGCCCCGGAGGAGGCGGAGCTGGCCGCCCGCCTGTTTGCGGCAGAGCTGGCAAAAACGCTGGAGGAACGAAGCAAGTAGGGAACTGCCCGGCAACAGCCGGGCAGTTTTTGCGGAATAACAAGGGCGTGCACAGCACTTTTCACATATATTGTTAATAATTTGAAAAGATTCCGACAAAAAGTTGCGATACTAAGGTGAAAAATGGTATGATAAATCCATCAAGTGATCATCAGAGAAGGAGGCGGTGCGTTTGTTTGCAGGACTGCGGAAGAAGTGGCGGGACCAGATCGGCCAGACGAAAACGATATTGGGTGAAAAGGTGAGGGAGGCGCTGGCCTCCGTGGTGCCCATTACCCTGATCGTGCTGATCTTGTGTTTTACCGCGGCTCCGGTCCCAACGGACGTGCTGCTGGCGTTCTTGGTAGGCGCCGTGCTGCTGATCGTGGGTATGGGCCTGTTTACTCTGGGCGCGGATACCGCCATGCTCCCCATTGGTGAGCGGGTGGGCGCACAGATGACCAAATCCCGGAAGCTGTGGGTGGTGGTGTGCGTCAGCTTGCTTATCGGCATCATCGTCACTATTTCCGAGCCGGATCTTCAGGTTTTGGCGGGGCAGGTGCCGGGGATCCCTAACGCCGTCCTGATCGGGGCGGTGGCCGTGGGCGTGGGGATCTTTCTGGTGGTAGCGCTGCTGCGCATCCTGTTCCAGATCCCGCTGAACGGCCTGCTGATCGCGTCCTACATCGTGATCTTTACTCTGGCGGCCTTTGCCCCTAAGGATTTTCTGGCGGTGGCATTTGACTCCGGCGGCGTGACCACCGGGCCTATGACCGTGCCTTTCATCATGGCGCTGGGCTTGGGTGTGTCCTCCACCCGAAGCGACGGCAAGGCTGGCGAGGACAGCTTCGGTCTGGTGGCGCTGTGCTCCGTGGGGCCGGTGCTGGCGGTGCTGACGCTGGCACTGGCGTACCCGGCAGCGGGAAGCTATGTGCCCTCCGTAGTGCCGGAGGCCGGGGACAGCCGGGAGCTGTGGCGGCTGTTCGCTCAGGGCCTTCCGGTCTACGCAAAGGAAATGGGGGCGGCGCTGGCGCCCATTGCGGCCTTTTTCGCCGTGTTTCAGGTGACGTCTCTGCATTTGCCTCGAAAAAATGTGTTGAAAATCACCGTGGGACTCCTGTATACTTATATCGGTTTGGTTTTGTTTATGACCGGCGTGAATGTGGGCTTTTTACCCGCCGGCAGCTATTTGGGCCGCCAGATCGCGGCTTTGGAGCAAAGCTGGGTCTTGATCCCCATCGGTATGCTGATGGGCTGGTTCATCGTGCAGGCGGAGCCTGCCGTCCATGTGCTGAACCGGCAGGTGGAGGAGCTGACCTCCGGGGCTATCCCTGGCAAGGCCATGAGCCCCAGCCTGTCCATCGGCGTGGCGGTGTCCATTGGTCTCGCTATGCTGCGTGTCCTGACGGGCGTTTCTATTTTTGTCCTGCTGGTGCCGGGATACCTGTGCGCCATCGGCTTATCCTTCGTGGTGCCGAAGATCTTCACCGCCATCGCCTTCGACTCCGGCGGCGTGGCCTCTGGTCCCATGACGGCCACGTTTCTGCTGCCCTTTGCTATGGGGGCCTGTGAGACCCTGGGCGGCAATGTGGTAACAGACGCTTTCGGCGTAGTGGCCATGGTGGCCATGACGCCGCTTATCACCATCCAACTGCTGGGCCTTGTCTATCAGCTCAAGCTGAAGAAGGCCGCGGCGGAAGCACCTGCCGCGCCTGCACCGGAGATGCCGGCGGCGGACGACGAGATCATCGAACTGTAAGGGGGGAAGTTATATGTCTGCTGATCTGATCCTTACCATCACGGACCGGAGCCGGGGCGGAGACTTCTCCGCTTGGTTCCGGGAACAGGGGGCAACGCTGGTGCTCACGGCTCTGGGCCGTGGCACCGCCACCACTGAGGTTTTAGACTGTCTGGGGCTGGAAGCTACGGAAAAGGCAGTGCTGCTGTGTATGCTGCCCAGCCGGAAGGGGCTGCTCCGGAAAGCTGCCAAGGACCTCTGGCTGGATGTTCCGGGCCGAGGCGTTATGATGGCGGTGCCGGTGTCCAGCATCGGCGGCGCGTCTGCCAAAAATTATTTGTTACAGGGGGAGGCGGAGGACCGCATGGAAAAGAAATTGACCCACGAGCTGATCGTTGTGATCGCCAATCAGGGCGCTACGGATCAGGTTATGGACGCAGCCCGGGCGGCTGGGGCTACCGGCGGCACGGCGGTCCACGCAAAGGGGACCGGAACGGAGCTGGCGAAGAAATTCTTCGGCGTGTCGCTGGCGTCGGAGAAGGAACTGATCTTTATTCTCGCCTCGGCGGAGACCCGGAAGCCCATCATGAAGGCCATTATGGAAAAGGCCGGAATGCAGACCGAGGCCCAGGCGCTGGCGTTCTCTCTGCCGGTCACAGACCTGGCGGGCCTGCGGCAGTTCAACGTGGAATAAGCGCTGAAAGGGAGCTGCATGTCGGAAAAATTTGCCGATATAAAGCACCTTGGAAAACTTTTTGAGAAAAAACGAGAAAAGGCTTGACAAACCGGCGGAACTCATGTAATATATACACGTTCCGCTTCGGACGATTAGCTCAGCTGGCTAGAGCACCTGCTTGACGTGCAGGGGGTCACAGGTTCGAGTCCTGTATCGTCCACCACAAAAAGCATCGTTTTCTGATGAAAACGATGCTTTTTTGCAACTTCTTATGCAATTTACTCAAGGGTTATGTAACCCTGCTTTGCCCCTGACCACACGACCAGCCACAGTCAGAAAAAAATTGGGCCTCCGAGGACGCCCTCGGGGGCCCGTTTGTTCAACCTGTCAGTTCTGCCTGCTTCCACCGCTCTTTCTCAGAGGCGATTTCTGCTTTCATCTCCCGGATCATATGGGCCAGTTTCTCTTCGCATTCCGCCTCTGTATGGGCGTATACGTTGCGTGCCATTCGTTTCCCGTTGATTTTCGGGGAGTAGCGGCCCTCCCAGAGGTGTTCGCCGATTTGGCTGACACAACCCGTTCCCGGCTTCCGGTATTTCCCCTTCACCGTCTGAAAGTCCGTTTTTGCGACTTTTGGTTTAGCCGGGGAGGATGGTCGGCGCGGCGGTTCGATCCCGGCGATCCCTCGGTCGATGCTGGCGGCGGCATTCTCCCGCATGGTGTCGGTGACATGGGCATAGACGTTCAGCGTGGTGGCGGACGTCACATGGCCGATGATGGTGGACAGCGTCTTGATGTCCATGCCGTGTTCCAGCGCGTTGGTAGCGAAGGTATGCCGCAAGTCGTGAAAGCGGATGTGCTTGCAGTCCGCCCGATTCAGAACCTTGGCCAGCTTCTTCCGGACGGCGGCCGGGTCCAGTGGGGAGTCCTCCTTTTTCGGAGAAGGGAACATCCACCTGGAACGGATACTCTGCCGGTAGTCTCGCAGGACACCCAGAATGGGGGCCGGCAGGATGATGCTCCGACAAGAACTCTTCGTCTTAGGGGCGGAGATCACCAGTTCTCTGCGCACCCGCTGGACCTGCCGTTCGATCCGCAGTACTCCTGTGCAGAGATTCAAGTCATCCCATTGGAGGGCCAGGATCTCGCCCCGGCGCAGACCAGTAGAGAGTTCTAATAGCAGAAGCTCATAACAGTCGTTCTCACGGGCCTGTATCAGCAGACGCCGAATCTCCTCCGGAGACAATACCTGCATCTCCTTCGGACGGAGCGTCGGCGTCTTACAGGCATCGGCGGGATTTTTCAGGATGAGGCCCTGTTTTACCGCCTGATCCAGTGCCGTCCGGCAAGTCACATGGCAGCACTTCACCATACGGTCAGAGAGTCCGGGGCCATATTGCTCCACAGCCTGGAGGCGGCCGCCCTGCTTGAGCTGGCGGTAGAACTGTTGAAGGTCTGCTGCGGTGAGCCTGTTCAGCGGGATTTGGCCGATTTCCGGGATGATGTGCCGGTAGATGCGGTTCTCGTAGTCCGTTTGTGTCTTTGATCCAATCGTAGGCTTGCATTGGTTCTGGTACCAGTGATCCAGCCATGCTCCAAAACACATATCGGATGACAGCCGTTCCGGCTCTACTTTCTTCAGGCTGCCTTTCAGGACTTTCAGCCTTTGTAGGCACTCTTTCTTGTTTTTTGCCAGCACATTCTTTGTCTTGGGATAGCCGTTGTCATCATAGCCAATGACTACCCGGCCCTCCCAGCGGCCGTCTTTTCTCAGATGGACGCTCCCGTCCCCTCGTTTTCTGCGTTTTGCCAAGGTTTCATCTCCTCTCCCAGGATTTCTATCATAAAATCTCCGACGATTTCGGCAGCGGTGCGCTGCATATCTCCAGTGACATGGGTGTAGGTATCCAGCGTGAAGGATGCCTTTGTATGGCCCAGAATGCCGGACAACGTCTTGGCGTCCACGCCGGAGGCCAGGGCATGGGTGGCGAAGGTATGACGCAAGTCGTGGAACCGAATGTTGGGCAGGCCAGCGGAGTCCAGCAAGGCCTTCAGGTGGCCGTATGCGGAGCGGGGATTGGTAGGGGATTCGGGCTTCAGCGGATTCGGGAAGATCCACTCTGACCAGGAATGCTTTTTGCGTTCCGACAGAAGCTGGGCAGTACTTGTTGGTAGCAGGATATTTCGGGTCCCTCGCCCGGTCTTGGTGGCACCGGCCACCAGCCTGCCGCCTTTCTCCATGTGGATGGTTCGCCTTACTGCCAGTGTTCTGGCTGCTTCATCGAAGTCCGCCCACATGAGTCCGCAGAGCTCACCCCGCCGCAGACCGGTGGTCAGCTCTGTGTAGAAGAAGTCATGCCAGACGGCGTCGTGTTTGATTGCCTCCATGAACTGTTCCAACTGGTCATCATTCAGGATCTGCTTGGGTTTGGGATTCGCTTTTGGAACCGGGATATTCTCGGTGGGATTTTTGGCAATGATATGGGATTCCTTCGCCGCTTTCATGGCTTCGTGGAACATGGTGTGGATGCTGTGTACCATGCTGCCGGATAGCTGGTGACCGTATTGAGCGTGTTCCTTGACACACCCCCGTGCTTTCAGAACTTCGTACATCTTCTGTACATCCGCCGGGGTGATTTTTGAAATCTGCTTGTCTCCGAGGTATGGCTTTATGTAGAGATTTGAGTATCTGCGGTATCTGTTTAGTGTGCTGGGCCGGATGGTTCCGGCCATGATCGCATCCAGCCAGTAGTCCAGCCATTCGCTCAGGGTGAGCTTGCTGTCCTCGGTCAGGTCAACGCCCTGGTAGGCGGTGATCTCCTGGCGGAGCTTTGCGGTCAACTCTTTTTGCGTGGGTGCGTAGATGTAGCGGAAGATGCTGTCGCCGTTTTCCTTATGGCCGATCACGATGCGGCCCTCCCAACGGCCATCGTCCTTTTTGCGCACCATGCCGTCGCCGGACGGCCTGCGTTTACTCATTTGAATCGCCTCCTCTGTAGGAACTCTTCTTTGTTTACACCATCGCAGTTTTTGACGGTATTGTTAGCTGCTTTTTCTCTGTGAGAACTTTTCGCAGGCCTGACTCGTCTTCTGCCTCAAACCTGTGGTAAAGGGCTTTCATGTAGTCATGCATGGTGTGCCACCTCCTGTCAACGACACACAATACCGCAACCACTGCTGAATAGCCATCCCAAATGACAACAATTATCAGAAAATTATCAAGTTCAGAGTGAACTGCAATGGGCCGCATCCAATTTTGGATGCGGCCCATCTGAGCTCCTCTTATGCATAGGGATTATGCGCTGTCGGATTGCCTACGAACATGTAGCAGAAGGCTCTACCGTTATCGATGGTAACGCCGACGCCGACGGTATCACAGTTCGGGTCAATCATCGTTGCCAGATGGCCGGGAGAGTTCTCCCAGTTCGATACAGCCTTTTCGGGAATTCTATCGGGGGCCGTGACGGTGAACACCGTCAGGTTGGAGCCGAAGCCGTGGGGATACCCGGACGCTGCCACAGTCTCACATTCCACCCGGTTATTGTGCTTGGTGTACAGGCGGGATGAGCATTCCTGCGCCGCATCCATGAGAGACTGATCCACCGCCAGTTCTGGAACGCCGCACTTCCTCCGCACCTCGTTGATGCACCGGACCATTTCCTCCCGAATTTCCATAACTGTCGGCTGGGAGCTGATTTCCTGAATCGGAGCGACTCCTGTATACGGCGCATCCGTGTCAATCTGTACGCCGTCCTCCCAATATACATTGAATCCTACTTGCTGACCGATATCTCTGAGCCGCACATAATTATGCCCCACAATGTTATAGGCCGTCATGGATATCTGTTGACCATCCACATAGATCTTCTGCCAAGTAGGTTCCGCTACGATTCCCGCAGTGGCTTCACTCACCAGAGCTGCGCCGATAACCATGCCTGTCACCATGGCTGCGATGTTTCCCTTGTCATGTTTCATGCTGATGCTCCTCTCTGTTTTGTAACACAAAGCAATACCACAACCAGAGGGCAAAAGCTATATGATTTTTACGAAAGTGGTCTGTGATAAAATATAGGCGTAACCTCTATCTCATGGTCATATTCCAACCGCCATACTGCTGCTCCTCATGATCGTCCTCTTTGTGACCATGGACGAGACGTTTCTCCCGCAGGCGTTGTAGCCGCTTGCGGTCGATTTGGACACCGTTGGCAGCGGGAGCCGGGGCGTTGTCCCGAAAGATATTTCCCATGTGGTAGAGCAGCCGGGTGGCTGACAGCAGGACGGAGGGCGGCTCCTGTTCGCCGCACTCCATGCGTTTCATGAAAAATTCCGCGTAAGTGTGGCCGTTATCCCGCGCCGCCGCGAACCATTCGTAGGCGGCGTCCATGTCTTTGGGAACGCCCTCGCCCATGAGGGTCAGCTTGCCCAACAGGTACTGTGCGTAGGCACTGCCGTTATCCGCGGCCTGCCGCAGGTATTCCGCCGCAGTCGAAGTGTCTTTTGATACATTTTTGCCGCTGAGATATTCCTTGCCCAACCGGTAGGCGGCGAAATCGTTGCCGTTGTTCGCCGAGCGTTTCAGCCAGTAAATGCCTTTGGCGGGATCGTGAACGTCGGCTTCATCGGAAAGGTACAACTTGCCGAGGGCGTACTGCGCCGCGTCCAAGTCCTGCTCGGCCGCGCGTTCCAACAGCTTTTGTGCTTTGGCTGTGTCTGGTATCAGCAGTCCGCCGTCGCGGTACGCCGTACCGATGATGTACTGGGCGTAGGCGTCACCGTCCTCCGCAAGCTGCTCCAACTGCTCTGCCGCTTCATCACGCTCCGCCAACGGAAAGCTCTCATCATTTGCCACGCTTTGCAGATTCTGACACTCGTAGCTCATGGCGTAGGTGCTGATCCGTTCGCCGTCATCCTGCATTTCCTCATCCTCAAAGGAAATTCTGTTCACGCGGATATGCTCCGCCTCACGAATGACCGCGTTCTTGATCTGGCGGAACTCCTTTTGTTGAGACAGTGGTAGACGCAGCCGTTTCTTCCCCTCGGAGTAGTAATCCTCCACTTGACATTGCAGCTCCCACCATGTCTGGTAGCACGCATCTACGGTGGGCAGCCGCGCCATTTGGTCGACGATCTCGTCCACCAGCTTTTTCATTGGCTTTGGCAGATAGCCGTAGGTTTTCTTGCCCGCTACGGTGCTGAGTTGTTTGGAGAGTTTCCAGATCATCTGCTCCGCCTCCGGGTGGATGCAGGTCATCTCCCGCATGGCCTTCGCTAATTCCAGCATGGCTTTTCGTGCTTCCGCCACCAGCTCGTCTCGCGATTTGCTTTTCTGCTCGTAGACATGGAGCAGTTCCTGACGGAAAATTTGGTTGGTCAGCGTGGATTTGATTTGGCGGATACCATCTTTGGACAGGTATGCCTGATTCGGATTCACCGACCACGCCATCATGTGGACATGGGGATGGTTTCCCTCGTCATGGAAGGCGGCGTACCAACGGAAATCCTCCGGCGGGATCTTCATCGCCGCGGCGATGTCATTGCGGTGGGTACGCAGCAATGTGCGCCATGCGGCCGCGTGGTCATACCCCAGCCGCTCCGCGTCCTCCCGGTGGAGGGAGATGATGTGTGTCCACACGTTGCCGGTGTAGTGATCCAATTCGTCCGCGACAGCGGCGAGGTCAACGGCATCGTTATCACCGAAGAGACCGTGTTCACCCAGCCGCTCCGCTCTGGGCCGCAGGGCGATGTACTTGGCGTAGCCCTCCATCGACGAGAGCCTGTTCCAATTCGATTCCAGCGTCAGCGTGATGAGCGCGGACGCCGTCGCTTTTGTCGGGCGTGAGAGGTAGTCCTCGTACTCCATCAGTTCTTTTGCGTCAGGGAAATCCTTCACCAGCTTTGCAATGAGCTGCGTCTGCTTGTTGGTGGGCGGACGGTCATCCGGGATGATCTCCACACGCTCCCGCGTTGCGATGTACTTGAGGTACCCGCCAGCGCTTTGCCCAGTGCCGCACTTGATGTACGGGCTTTTGACGATCAGCCTTGCCATGCTTCACTCTCCAGCTCACGGAGCTTCTGTTCCAACCGCAGCTGACCGTTAGTGCGCTTGACGGCGGCGATGCTCTTGGCCCGCTCCTGCCGCAGCACTTCCTCGCTCACATTGAGACTTTGCAGCACGATGGACATTGCCATGTCCATCTCCACCGCCTGCTTGTAGAGCAGCGACGCGATGCGATCCTCAAAGAGCTTCAGCCGACTGTCGATGGCAGATTGCACCGCACGGGGCAGCGTGGCGCTTTCGCCTGCGGCGAGCATATCCGCGTAGCAGTTCACCGCCTTTTCGATGAACTCGTTTTTGCTGCGGCAGTTATCTTCCTGATACCACCGCTCTATTTTTTGCTTGGTCTCCGGCTCTGGCCGGTAGGTCAAGCGATCCTTGTTATCACTCATAAAATGCCTTCTTTCTCGCTAAGACGCCGTCGAAAAGCCTGTATTCATCGGCCTTTCACGGACGTTAGACGCCAATCGTACAAAAAATCTTCCGAATAGACGCCACAATCGCCTGCGCTGAAACCCCCGTCAACTGCCCGCACTGCGGGCAGAAGTGATTGGGTAGAGCGTCGGTTCCGACGCCAACCCTTTATCCTGCTATAAATAAGTTCCTCCGATAACCGCCCAAACTGCCGAAGCTACGTCCCATGCGGCGTGGGAAAGTCCTCTCCGGAGCGGTTTCAAATCACACTCGCACAAACGGCTCACGTTCGTTTTCACAGGTGAAAGCGGGTACACACTTGCCTTCGCCAACAGGATCGCACACAGCGGCTCACACGCCGAAACACGGGCGTTTCGGATGGGGGCGCTATCATTACCCTCGGAGCGTTTTGCGCGGTTCGGAAACCCTGCGCGGCCGGGTATCAGAACGGCAAACTTTGCCGCTTTTGGGCCTTGGTCGGGTGTGCTCCCGAAGAACGCGGAGAGCCTGCGGGACAGCGATGCGTTCATGCGCGTCGCTGTCCCGAGGCGTCGCGGCCCCGCTGGGCTGCGTGATCCCATTGCTGTTTCCCTCACCGCACCGATGGGCCTCACGGTTTTGGTTGCCCATGATAACAGCACGCAGAGAACATATCTGCTGTTTCACACGCTGGTCTGCTCCATGCGTCTTGCCACTCGCTGCCGCTCCTT
>ERZ779840.887-NODE-887-length-31583-cov-6.525025_pt1 | contig 31583 bp, 24 predicted proteins | sample MGYA00511561_ERZ779840 | MGnify/ENA primary metagenome ERZ779840 (study PRJEB29588, sample SAMEA2162036) | human gut metagenome | biome: human gut; feature: human-associated habitat; material: faeces | place: Denmark | collected 2008/2010 ...
TGCTGTGTGAGCGGCTCCTCGGCGGGCGCGGGGCGTTCCGCGTCCACGGCGGGGGCTTTGCCGGGACGGTGCAGGCCTTTGTTCCGGAGGATATGCTTGCAGGCTTCCGCGCGGGGATCGACTCCGTGCTCGGCGCGGGCAGCTGCCACGTGCTCTCGATACGGCGCGAGGGCGGATGCATGATGGAGAAGATGTGAGGTGCCGCGAGATAAAAATACCCGGCTGTTCAGCTGAACAGCCGGGTGTTGTTTCTATAGCTCAGATCACTTGGTGTTGACCTTGTCTTCGCCAAGCTCCTTAATGGCTTCCTTGCGGGAAATGTTCCAGCGGCCCTTCTCATCGATGCCGGTGAACTTGACCCAAGTCTTATCGCCGATGTTGAGAACGTCCTCGACCTTTTCGGTGCGCTTGAACTCGAGGTCCTTGATGTGGCACATAGCGTCCTTGCCGGGGGCAAGCTCGATGAATGCGCCGAGGTTCGAGATGATGCGCTTGACTTCGCCGAAGTACAGGGCGCCGACGATGGGCTCAAAGACGATGTCCTCAATGGTCTTGCGGGCAACGCGGCAGGCGTCGATATCGGTGCTGGCAATGAAGATGGTGCCGTCATCGTTGATGTCGATCTTGCAGCCGGTGTCAGCGGTGATCTTCTGGATGACCTTGCCGCCGGAGCCGATGACCTCACGGATCTTGTCGGGGTTGATCTTCATCTGGATCATCTTGGGAGCGGACTTGGCAAGCTCCTTGCGCGGTGCGGGGATGGCCTTGAGCATGACCTCGTCAAGGATCTGGTAACGGGCTTCCTTGGTGATCTCAAAGGCGTTCTTGACGATCTCGTGCTTGAGGCCGTCGTTCTTGAGGTCCATCTGGATGGCGGTGATGCCCTGCTTCGTGCCGGCGACCTTGAAGTCCATCTCGCCGTGGAAGTCCTCAACGCCCTGAATGTCGATGAAGGTGGTGAAATCATCGCCGTCCTGGATCAGGCCGCAGGAGATACCGGCAACGGGAGCCTTGAGGGGCACGCCTGCGTCCATGAGGGCGAGGGTGGTGCCGCAGATGGAGCCCTGAGAGGTGGAGCCGTTGGAGGAGAGAACCTCGGAGACTACGCGGATAGCGTAGGGGAAATCCTCAACATCGGGGATGACAGCTTCGAGAGCCTTCTCGACCAGTGCGCCGTGGCCGTACTCACGTCTGTTGGTGGAGCGGCTGGCACGGGCTTCGCCGGTGGAGTAGGAGGGCATATTATAGTGGTGCATGAAGCGCTTGGTGTCCTCTTCCCAGATGGTGTCGAGCTTCTGGGCGTCGGTAAGCGTGGAGAGAGTGGCGATGGAGAGAACCTGAGTCTGGCCGCGGGTGAAGAGGCCGGAGCCGTGGACAACGGGCAGGACGCCGACTTCGGCGGCGAGAGGACGGATCTCGTTCATCTTGCGTCCGTCAACGCGCTTGCCGGCGAGCAGCCACTTCTTGACGACCTTCTTCTGGAGCTTGTAGAGGATCTCGTCCATGTAGTTCATCATGTCGGGATGCTCTTCGCCGTACTTCTCCTCGACCATGGTGATCCAGTCGTTGACGCGGGCTTCGCGGACGTTCTTGTCCGGGGTGTCCATGCAGTATTCCATGGACTCGAACTCGTTATTGACGAGCTTCTCGAAGAGAACATCGTCAAAGGAGGCGTGCTCATACTCGAACTTGGGCTTGCCGATCTCCTCGACCATCTTGTCGATGAGGTCGAGAACGGGCTGGAGGTGCTCATGCGCCTGAACGATGCCCTCGTACATGACATCCTCGGGAACCTGATCGGCCTCGGACTCGATCATGACGATCTTCTTATGGGTGGCGGCGATGGTGGTGATCATACGGTTGCCATTGTCGCGCTGTTCCTTGGTGGGGTTGAAGAGGTACTTCTCACCGTCCCAGCCGAGGACGATACCGGCGATGGGGCCGTTGAAGGGAACATCGGAGATGGAGACTGCAGCGGAGGCACCGATCATAGCGGTGATCTCGGGAGAGCAGTCACGGTCAACGCTCAGGACTTCGCAGGCGATGACAACGTCATTGCGCAGGTCGGTCGGGAAGAGCGGACGCATGGGGCGGTCGATCAGGCGGGAAGCCAGAACTGCGGGCAGGCTGGGCTTACCCTCGCGGCGCATGAAGCTGCCGGGGATGCGGCCGACGGCGTAGAGCTTCTCATTAAAGTCCACGGAGAGGGGGAAGTAGTCGATGCCGTCCTTCGGGCGGGCTGAGGCGGTGCAGGTGACGAGAACGGTGGTCTCGCCGTACTTTACGAGGACCGCGGAGTTGCAGAGCTCTGCGAGCTTGCCGACTTCCATGGACAGGGGGCGGCCTTCGTACATGATCTCGTACTTCTTGTAATTCGGAAATTCCTTATGGGTGATTATCATTTGCTTTCTCCTTATATTTCCTGCACTTTCCGACACTTAGCACTTGAAGAAAGACCGCGCACGGCGGCGCTTCTTCAAATACTAAGCTACCGGAAAGCACATAGTTTACATTGTTGGTGCAACTTGCGCCCAAGCCTCGCAGAGTTTTTCGCCCCGCAGGGCGAAAAATAATTCTGATATATTTTTTGCGGGGGCGTGTACCTCGCAAAAATACTTCTCACGGAGGGAGTGTCGAGCGAAGCGAGGCAGCGAGCGGAGTGCAAGCTTTTCTCAAAAAGAAAGCGTTAGCTTTCTTTTTGAATAAAAAGCAGAGAGACAATATTAACTTGTCTCTCTGCAGTGAAAAACTTCATAAACCTCGGTGCGCAGAGCTGAAGATTACTTACGGATGCCCAGCTTTGCAATGATTGCGCGGTAACGCTCGATATCCTTCTTGGCAAGGTAGTCCAGCAGACGGCGGCGCTTACCGACCATCTTGTACATACCAAGACGGCTGTGGTCGTCATTGGGATGATTCTTGAGGTGCTCGGTCAGCTCGCGGATGCGCTGGGAAAGGATAGCGATCTGGACTTCGGGAGAACCGGTGTCGCCCTCATGGGTGGCGTTGTCAGCGATGACCTGGGTCTTGACTTCTTTGGTGATCATAGGTGTTATACCCCTTTCAAAATGTTACTATACCCGGTGTCCCGGCAGCGGGCGGAAAGGTTACCGCAATAGCGGCATGACCCCGGCGCTGAGAGCACGGGCGCATACTGGTGTATAATAACATCTGCGCGCGCAGGTGTCAAGTTTTTACTGTGTTTCCGGCAAATTATTTTATCGGGTCATCACAGCTCCACCGTCTGGCCGATCCCGGCCTTTTCCGCGGCGGCAAGGAGCGCAGCGGCACTGGAAATATCCTGAAGCGCGATACCCGTGGAGTCAAAGACTGTTATGTCCTCCACTCCGGTGCGGCCTGCCGCTCTGCCAGTAATGACATCGCCTATCTCAGCGGTAAGCTCGGAGATAAGCCCCTGCTTATACGGCAGCTCGCACTCGCCGACAGAAAGGCACTGCGCGGCATCGTCCCCAAACACACGGGCCGCGGCAAGCAGCGCTCCATCGACTTCCTCCTTGCCGCTCATATCAGCGCCGATGCAGCTTAAGTGAGTGCCGGGATTTATCCATTCGGCCTTGATATACGGGGCGCGGGCGGGCGTTGCGGTGAAGATGACGTCGCTGCACAGGACGGCTTCCTTCAGCTCCGCCGCGGGTTTTATCTCCGCCGTGCGGGTAAGGCCGCATGCGGCAAGGAGCTCGTCGACCTCAGAGGTGAACTTCGCGCAGACCTCCGCCGCCTTCTCAGGCTTACGCGGGTTCGCGATAAGCACGGTTTTGAGCTGCGGCATGAGATACAGCCCCGCCGCGGTGAGATAGGGCGATATCTCGCCGGTACCGGCCATGAGGAGCGTTTCGGAATCCGGGCGGGCGAGGTACTTCGCGCCAATCGCCGCGGCGGCTCCGGTTCGGTAGGCGGTTATGCCGCCGGCATTGAGCAGAGCCTTGGGCTCGCCCGTCCTGATGTCAAAGAGCAGGGCTGTGCCGAACAGCGCGGGCAGGCCGCGGCCGGGGTTCTCGCCGTACCACGAGACGAGCTTCAGTCCGAAAAAGCCGCTGTCGCCAAGGTCGCCGGATTTGATGTCAAGGTCGGCGACACCGGGCTCGAACTCATGGAACACCATAGGCCAAAGGCCGCCGCTGCCGCTGCTCTTCTGGATATACGCCTGCTCAACAGCATCTATCGCCATCCTGATATTTATAAGCTTGCTTATTTCCTCGCTTCCGAGGACTGTGACCTTACTCATGTTCCTGCACCTATACGCGCTCAGAGCTTCGCGGCAAACTCGGAGATCGCCGCGAGGCCGGCCTTGAGAGTTTCGGTGTCGCTGGCGTAGCCGATGCGCATGCTGCGGGGCTGCTCGAAGCAGTCGCCGGGCGTGACGAATGCGCCGGTCTCATGGTACATACGGGTGCAGAAATCGTAGGACGGGATATCAAAATCGTAATAGACAAGCGCGGTAGTGCCCGCCTGAGGCCTGGTATAGAAGAAGTGCTCGGAGGAATTGACCCAGTCGTCGAGGATGGCGAGGTTCGTGCGCACGATGCCGGTGTTGCGCGCGATGAGCTTGTCCTTATGGCTGAGCGCTATGGCGGCGACGGCTTCATCGAACATGCCGCAGCTTATGAGGTCATAGTCCCTGTGGGAGCGGAGGGCGGCAAGTGCAGCCTCGTCGTGCGTGGCGATCCAGCCGAGGCGCAGGCCGGCGAGCGAGAACACCTTGGACATACTGCTGACGGAGATGCCCTTTTCGTACAGGTCGGCGACGGATTCGCTCCAGACATCCTCCTGCGTGAGGTGGCGGTAGACCTCGTCGCACAGGAGGTATGCGTCCACACTGCGGGCGATTTTAACTATCTCTTCCAGAAGCTCCTTGCCCATGAGCGCGCCGGTGGGGTTATTGGGGTTGTTGATGCAGATCATCTTTGTGTCCGGGGTGACAAGGGCGCGCAGCTCGTCAAGGTCGACAAGGTAGCCGTTCTCCTGCTTAAGGTGCATGACGGCAAGGTCAGCGCCGATGGACTCGGGGATAGAATAGAGCTGCTGATAGGTCGGCATGATGCTGATGACTCGGTCGCCCTCGGAAACGAGGGAGCAGAACACATGGTGGTTCGCGCCCGCCGCGCCGTGGGTGGTGATGATGTTCTCGGGCTTCACGGTCTTATACAGGCCGCAGATGCCGTCGAGGAAATCCGGGCGGCTGTATATATCGCCGTAGGTCAGGCGCCGCGCGCAGAACTCGCGCAGGAAGGCTTCCTTATCCTCCCCGGTCAGCTCAAACAGCTCGTCGAGCGACACGGAGTCAACGCAGGTCTCGGCGATGTTATACTTCGCGCCGACCTCGTACTCGTTCATCCATTCCTCTACCGCAAAGGGCTTGATCTTCATAATTCAGATTTCCTCCTTGATAAATAGTAGTTTACAGTAAGCACTGAATAAATGTCGCCATTTGTTCAGTGCTTACTTGAAAAAAGGCATCCGCGACCGAACCTTATCCAGCTTGCGCCGGAATACCTACGGTTCAGTCACGGATGCCTTTTACCCTCCACCCGGTGGTGAAAGAAGCATATATATTCAGCTTGAGTGGATTGTACCGCATGAAAATTTGTTTGTCAAGAGGGACGTTCTGCGGATTTTTTGTTTTCTTTCACTGTAATCTATGATATTATAAAATCATCCAATACGAAAAATATTTTTACAGGAGGAACCAGCATGTCCATAAGAGAGATCAGCTTCCCATCCGCCAACGGGCGCGACACCATCAAGGCATGGGTCTATACCCCGCTCGGCAAGCCCAGAGCCGTCATCCAGCTCATCCACGGCTTCGGCGAGCACTCCCGCCGCTATCTGCACATGATAAGCAAATTCCAGGCCGCGGGCTTCGTCGTCTACGCGGACGACCACATCGGCCACGGCAAGACCGCCTACGACAGCGGCACAATGGGCGACCCGCACTCCGGCGGCTACATGACCTACCTCAAGGATGAGAAGGCGCTGCACGACATTGCCGTTAAGGACTACCCCGGACTGCCGTACTTCGTGTTCGGCCACAGCTGGGGCTCTATGCTCGGCCGCGCCTATGCCGCGCTCTACGGCGATGACCTCAAGGGTCTCATGCTCTGCGGAGTAGTGTCTCAGTTCAAGGGCTGCGAGATCGAGCTGCATGACCCGGAGATAAAGGCCGCCGTTGCTGCCGACCCGTATCAGCCGGTCGGCGACTGGTTCGGCAAGGTCTTCCTCGACATGACCGCGAGGATCGAAAACCCCAACGGCCCGTCTGACTGGATCGCCTGCAATCCCGATATCGTCGCCGACCACGCGGGCGATATGTTCAACGGCTTCGATGTAACGCTGGAGCTGGTGTGGGATCTGGTGGAGCTGTACGGCTTCATCGAGCGCCGCGAGTGGGCGGAGATGGTGCCCTCCTCGCTGCCGGTGTATCTCATCTCCGGCGACTGCGACCCCTGCGGCAACTACGGCGAAGGGCTGTACCATGTGGCAAACCTGCTGGCTGAGAGTGGGAACAAGGTCAGCGTCAAGGCTTACAGCGGCTACCGCCACGAGATACACAACGAGCTTGAGCTGCGCGACGAGGTCGAGACCGGGCTTGTGGGCTTCGTAAACGGAGTCCTCGGGTGAGGTTCAATAGGATATAATGAAATGGGGCAGGTACCTTTAAAGGGTACCTGCCTCGATCACGTCATTGTCTGTGTTTCCGGCGGCCTTCGGCAGCCTGATATTCTTCCAGCCGGTGACGTTACTGCGGTTGTTTTCGTTGCTGCCGGCAGCGACCACCGTGCCGTCCGATTTGAAGCCGACGGTATTCTGGCTGCCGGCGCTCACGGCGATGATATCAGTCCAGCCGGAGACATCGCACTGACCGTCATCGTTCAAGCCAACGTTTCGAGTACCGTCATACACAAATTTTTCGGGCGCAGCAGGAGGCTGCCCCGAAATGATCGCTTCCGGTCATTCCGAGGCAGCCCCTGTTATCACGTCTGTTCAGTTGGCAGGGCGGGCATTTTTCATGCCGTCCTTTATTTTTTCCGCCGCGGCAAGCAGACTCTGCGCCTGAGGCAGCAGCGCTTCCCCGGCCTCCGTGAGGCGGAAGTCCCGGCTCGAGCGCTCGAACAGCCTGACGCCAAGCTCCTCCTCCAGCGCGGAGACTGAGCGGCAGATAGTCGAATGGCTGATGTACAGGCTCCTTGCCGCGGCGGAAAAGCTCCCGGCCTCCGCCGCGGCAAGGAAGTGCCTGAGCTGTTCAAGCTCCATCTCAGTAATTAAAGGTGTAGGGCAGGAGCTCCGAGAGCTTATAGCTCACATAGCGGTCACCGGCCTTGGCGCAGAGCACCTCCATCTCCGGTGAAAACTCCGCCAGAAACTGGCGGCATGCGCCGCAGGGGGTACACCAGTTTTCGCTGTCGGCATAGATGGCGATGCGCCTGAAGTCACGGTGACCCTCGCTGACCGCCTTGCAGCAGGCAGTGCGCTCGGCGCAGATAGTGCTGCCGAGGGCGGCGTTTTCAACGTTGCAGCCGGTGAAGACAGTGCCGTCGGTGCATTCGATCGCGGCGCCGACCGCGAAGCGCGAATACGGAACGTAGGCATTGAGCGATGCCTGCTTTGCCTTTGACATGAGTTCTCTGTCAGTCATGGATATTCCTCCTCTTTTATTGCAAGTTTTTTTGATTCTCCCAAGTTGTTTACTGCGTCAGTCTAACATTATCTCCCAATTCGGGAAATCATACAGCGGATTCCCTGCGTTGGGGTTTACGCCCTTGATGACGCCGCGGTGGCTTATGAACTGGTGCGTCTCAAAGCCGATGGAAATGAGCGAGCCCGTCCCGGCGATATACTGGCACAGCTGCTGGAACATAGCAGAGCGCGAGGTGTCCCCGGCGGCGAGATAGTTGTTTATATAGCCGACGAAGCTGCTGTCCTTCCCGCGCGAATAGTTGAGGTCGCTGTCGGGGTCGAGGAGCTCTGTGACGTCAAAGTTATTGCGCAGCTTCACCTCACCGTAGTACATGTCGAAGTCCCCGTCTTCAAGCGCCTGAAGATAGTTCTCCCATGTCAGCTCCTGAACGTTCACGGTCAGGCCGAGAGATTCCATATCGCTTGCGAACTTGCGCACAACGCCGGTCTTCGCGCTGCTGTCGGAGCAGACGATGAACTTGAGCTCTATCTTCTGCGCGGAGCCGGACATGTATTCAAGCTTGCCGTCGTTATCGTAATCCTTTATGCCGGAGTTCTCGAGGACAAGACGGCAGGTCTCGAGGTTATACGCGAGACTGTCGGCATACTGCTGAGGATAGTCCGCGCAGGTGGGGTACATCGGCACGGCCGAGGCGGCCGCGTTTCCGTGCATCAGCTCCTCGGCAAAATACGCACGGTCAAAGGCGTAGTTCATCGCCTGACGGAAGCCGTTGAAGCGGCCGATATTGGATTCCTCGTTGAACATCACATAGTGATAGTTCGTGGTGGCATAGTTGTGGATCTCGCTGGTGCTGGCATAGCCGAGGTTCGTGTAGCTCGATGGGTCGTTCGTGACAACGTCGATGATGCCGTCGTCAAAGGCGGTGATGCGGCTGGCCGCGTCCGTGTACTTCACGAGAAACACCGTGTCTATCGGGAGGTTCTCATAATCCGGGTAATATGGCGACGCGACAAGATAGGTCTCGTCCTCGCTGTACATATAGGGTCCACTGCCGATGGGCTTGGGGTCGCCGTAGGTGCCGTATTTGACGATGGGGATATTCAGCAGCTTTACAAACTGCGTGTCGCCAATGCCGAGAGAGACATAGAAGCGGGTATCGTCATAGCCGGAGCCCTGATAGCTCGCGAAGCGGCCGCGGAAACGGTCGGAGTTTATAGCGGCGTCGAGCGAATAGCGCAGGTCGCGCCCGGTGACGGGCGTACCGTCGCTGAAATAGTGCCCCTCGGCGATCTCGAAGGTCCAGTAGGTGGCCTCCTCGTTGCAGATCCAGCTCGTCAGCAGGTTCGGGATGACCTCAAAGCTGTTGTCGAGCTCGACCATGTTCTCATACACAAGGCTGCACACGAGCTGGTTTGAGTGGTTCGTCGCGATCAGGGGGTTGAAGCTGTAGTCGTTATTGCAGTTGAGGGAGAACACATTATCTGCCGCGGCGGCGCGGGTCACGTCCTTACCGGCGGTAGACACAAGGTCGTTCGGGTTATTGCCGCTGCTCGTACTGCTGCCGCAGCCGGTGCAGCCGAGCAGCATCGCCATGCACAGCAGCAGCGCGCACAGTCTCTTTTTCTTTCTCATGGTCATCTCCTCAGTCCAGAACTATCAGCGCCGCCTGACTGCCCCGCTGCCCGTGGGTATAGCGGTGCGACCAGTATTTGTCATGGCGGCAGTAGGTGCATTCATCCGAAATGTCAATGTTCTCCGGCAGGACGCCGAGCTGAATGAGCCGCCGCGCGTTTGCTGCGCGCAGGTCGACCATCGTCTTGCCGCCGGGGCGGCGGTCGAACAGGCCGTCCGTGTCCCCGGAGAGGTAGCGCTCTATCGCCTGAGGGACATCGTCGTCCGTCTCAAAGCAGCAGCGGCCTATCGAGGGGCCTATCGCGGCGTGGACGCTCTGCGCTTTCGCGCCGAGAGACGCCATAGCGTCAAGCGCGTTCTTGAGGATGTCCCCGACGGAGCTGCGCCAGCCGCAGTGGATCGCCCCGGCGGCGGAGTGCTCCCCGTCATAGAGCAGCACGGGCACGCAGTCGGCCACCATGCACATTATCGGCAGGCCGCGCTCAGAAGTGACGATGCCGTCGGCCTCATAGGGTACATGCGACATGCACACGTGCTTATCCGCCGAGGTGACGATGCGCACATCGGCCTTGTGTACCTGCTGCGTCACGGCCATATCGTCGATGCCGACGCCCATAAGCTCACACACGCGGCGGTAGTTTTCGCGCACGGCCTCGGGATCGTCGCCCCGGTTGGAGCCGAGGTTCAGCGAGGAAAATATCCCCGTGCTCACGCCGCCATAGCGCGTGGTAAACGCGTGGCGCGCGCCGATCTTATCCGAGCTCATATAGATTAGCCCGTTATGGTTATTCTCTGTAAAGGACATGGAAGTCTCCTATCAAAGACAAAGCATTTGCTTTGTATTTGTTTTCGTTACTCGTTTCTGCCGCAGCACTCTTTGTATTTAAGTCTGCGGGAGCCGTCGGCCTTCATCTTGCCGCAGGGGCAGGGATCGTTGCGCCCGGGCTTCGGCACCTTTTTGACGGGCTGCTTCTTCACCGGCTCGCCGCCGACGTTTGCCGCCGCGTTCTTCGAGACGGCCTTGCGCTCGATGGCCTGCTCCTTGCGCACCTGCACGATGAACAGACGGCGCACCGTCTCCTCGCGTATGCCGCGCACCATGGCCTCAAACATGTCGAAGCCCTCCTGCTTATAGGCATCGATGGGCTTGACCGAGCCGTAGCCGCGCAGACCGATGCCGCGCTTGAGCTCGGCCATCGCGTCGATATGATCCATCCAGTATTCATCGACGACGCGCAGCATTATGACGCGCTCTATCTCGCGCATCAGCGGCAGGCCGTTCGGCCCCTCGCCGAAGGCCTCTTCCTTTGCGGCATAGACCTTTTCGGCAAACTCGTTCACAGCTTCGCTGAGCTTATCATTATGCACACTGCCGCCGAACTGTTCTATCTTAAATGTGCCGCGGCGCATGAAGAGCTTCTCAAAGGGCTGGAGAGCGTTATCGAGTTGGGTCTGGTTCTCCGCCACGCCCCCGGCAAGGCCGTCGGCCACGGTGGAGGAGACAAACTCCTTTATCATACCCATGATCTGCGCGTGGATATCCTCGCCGTCAAGCACCTTGCGGCGCTCGCCGTAGATGATGTTGCGCTGCTGGTTCATGACGTCATCGTATTCGAGGACGCTCTTACGGGTCTGGAAGTTGCGGCTCTCGACCGTGCGCTGCGCCTGCTCGATAGCGTTGGAGAGCATCTTATGGTCAAGCGGGGTGTCCTCATCGACCTTCATCGTGTCCATAAGGCCGGTGAGCCTGTCGGAGCCGAAGAGGCGCATGACATCGTCCGTCAGCGCAAGGTAGAAGCGGCTCTCGCCGGGGTCGCCCTGACGGCCGGCACGGCCGCGCAGCTGGTTATCGATACGGCGGGACTCGTGGCGCTCGGTGCCGAGGATGAACAGGCCGCCGACGGCGCGCACCTTTTCGGCCTCCGCGTCCGTCTCCGCCTTGTGTACCTTCATGCGCTCGGCAAAAAGTGCGCGCGCGGCGAGGATGTTCTCATCGTCCGTATCGGCGTAGCCGGTGGCTTCGGCGATGGTAGCCTCGTCATAGCCTGCCTTGCGCAGGTCGGCCTTGGCCATGAACTCGGCGTTGCCGCCGAGGGTGATATCGGTGCCGCGGCCTGCCATGTTCGTCGCTATCGTAACTGCGCCGAACTTACCGGCCTGAGCGACGATCTCGGCTTCCTTTTCATGGTACTTGGCGTTCAGCACCGTGTGCGGGATGCCGCGGCGCTTGAGCAGGGAGGAGATATATTCGCTCTTTTCTATTGATATAGTACCGACCAGAACGGGCTGACCCTTCTCGTGGCACTCTACGATCTGCTCGATTATCGCGCGGTTCTTGCCGACATCGTTCTTATACACAACGTCGGGGTGGTCGATCCTTATGACGGGCTTGTTTGTCGGGATCTCGATGATATCGAGCTGGTATATCGCGCTGAACTCCTCAGCTTCGGTCGCGGCAGTACCGGTCATGCCGGAGAGCTTGCCGTAGAGACGGAAGTAATTCTGGAAGGTTATGGTCGCAAGGGTCTTGTTTTCCTTCTGGACATCGACGTGCTCCTTGGCCTCGATCGCCTGATGCAGACCCTCAGAGTAGCGGCGGCCGAGCATGAGACGGCCGGTGAACTCATCGACGATGATTATCTCGCCGTCCTTGACGATATAGTCAATGTCGCGCTTCATTATGCCGTGCGCCTTGAGCGCCTGATTTATATGGTGCGAGAGCGTGGCGTTCTCGATATCGGCGAGGTTTTCAAGGTTGAAGGCGCGCTCTGCCTTGGCGATGCCGCGGGCGGTGAGCGTCGCGGTCTTGGCCTTCTCGTCGACGACATAGTCCGCGTCGAGATCCTCGCTCTCCTCCTCCTTCTCGTCAACGCTCGCGTAGACGACCTTCTTCAGACGGCTGACGAAGTCGTCCGCCTGACGGTAAAGGTCGGTGCTCTCGTCGCCCTGACCGGAGATGATGAGCGGAGTTCTGGCTTCATCGATGAGGATGGAGTCGACCTCGTCGACGATGGCGAAGGCATGTCCGCGCTGAACCATGTTCTCCTTATAGAGCGCCATGTTATCGCGCAGATAGTCAAAGCCCATCTCGTTGTTCGTGCCGTAGGTGATATCGCAGTTATAGGCTTCGCGGCGCTCGTCGTTATTCAGCCCGTGGACGATAAGGCCGACACTCAGGCCGAGGAAGCGGTGCACCTTGCCCATCCATTCGCTGTCGCGCTTGGCAAGGTAATCGTTCACGGTGACGATGTGGACGCCCTCGCCGGTCAGTGCGTTGAGGTAGGCCGGGAGCACAGCGACAAGCGTTTTGCCTTCGCCGGTCTTCATTTCGGCGATGCGCCCCTGATGCAGGACGATCCCGCCGATGAGCTGCACCCGGAACGGGCGCATGCCGAGCACGCGCCACGCGGCCTCGCGCACGGTGGCGTAGGCCTCGGGCAGGATATCGTCCAGCGTCTCGCCCTCGGCAAGGCGCTGCTTGAATTCATCGGTCTTCGCGCGCAGCTCCTCATCGGATTTTGCGGCGTACTCATCGGAGAGTGCTTCTATCTTGTCTGCTATCGGGTAGATGCGCTTGAGCTCACGGTCGGAATAGCTACCGAACAGCTTGTTGAAAATTCCCATTTATGTATGCCTTTCCTGAAAAAAAGAAATGTAGATACTGATTCAAGGTATATATTAGCACAAGTTTGTGAATAAAAAAAGTATAATCTTGTCCTGTCTGTTTTTGTGTGCTAAAATATTTCATCGAAAATACTACCGGGCTGCACCGAGAGAGAACAGAGGGATCTTCATATGAACAGGATAGGCTTCGATAACGACAAATACGTAAAGCTGCAATCGCAGAACATACGCGACCGTATCTCCAAATTCGGCGGCAAGCTGTATCTGGAGTTCGGCGGCAAGCTCTTTGACGACTTCCACGCATCCCGCGTGCTGCCGGGCTTCGCGCCGGACAGCAAGGTGAAGATGCTGCTCGAGATGAAGGACGAGGCGGAGATAGTCATCGCCATATCCGCGGACGACATAGAGCGCAGCAAGCGCCGCGGCGACCTCGGCATCACCTATGAGGACGATACTCTCCGCCTTATCGACGCGTTCCGCGGGATAGGGCTTTATATCGGCAGCGTCGTCATCACGCACTACCGCGGTCAGGCCATTGCCGACCAGTTCAAGAAGCGCCTTGAGGCGCTCGGCGTCGCGGTGTATCTGCACTATATCATCCCCGACTATCCCTCGAATGTCCCGCTCATAATCTCCGATGAGGGCTTCGGAAAGAACGAATATATCGAGACGACGCGCTCACTCGTCGTCGTCACGGCGCCCGGCCCCGGCAGCGGCAAGATGGCCACCTGCCTGAGCCAGCTCTACCATGAGCACAAGCGCGGCATCAGCGCGGGCTACGCGAAGTTCGAGACCTTCCCGGTCTGGAACCTCCCGCTCAAGCACCCGGTGAACCTCGCCTACGAGGCTGCGACCGCCGACCTTGACGATGTGAACATGATAGACCCGTTCCATCTCGAAGCCCACGGCGTCACTACCGTCAACTATAACCGCGACGTTGAGATATTCCCCGTGCTCGAAGCGATCTTCAAGCGCATCTACGGCGAGAGCCCGTACAAGAGCCCGACGGACATGGGCGTCAACATGGCCGGCTACTGCATCACCGACGACGAGGTCTGCTGCGAAGCGTCAAAGCAGGAGATCATCCGCCGTTATTATGCCGCCGCCTGCGCCGTGCGTCAGGGCTTGAGCGACGCCGCCGAGCTGCGCAAGATCGAGCTTATCATGAACTCCGCCGGTATCTCCATTGAGGATCGCCCGGTAGTCAAAGCCGCGCTCGACCGCGCGGAGGAGACCGGCGCGCCCGCCGTCGCACTGGAGCTCAATGACGGGACTATCATCACCGGCAAGACAAGCTCCCTGCTCGGCGCGTCCTCGGCCTGCCTGCTCAACGCCCTCAAGAAGCTCGCCGGGATAGACAAGCCGCTGCAGCTTATCGCTCCGGGCGTCATCGAGCCTATCCAGCACCTCAAGGTCGAGCACCTCGGCAACCACAATCCGCGCCTGCACACAGATGAGATGCTGATCGCGCTGACTATATGCTCGGTCATGAACCCGATGGCGGGCTACGCGATCGACCAAATCAACCGCCTCAAGGGCTGCGAGGCGCACTCCTCCGTCATCCTCTCCCACGTCGACGAGGAGATGTTCAAGAAGCTCGGCGTCAATATATCCTTCGAGCCGAGGTATCAGGCGAAGAAGCTGTATCATAAGAAGTGAGGGTCGCTGGGTATATCGCCTGCCCGTATACGCTTCCGTTACCTAATAGTAAGAAGATCATTGGTTTTTAAGTTGGACATAAACAAACTCCTCCCGTATAACCCAAGTTATACGGGAGGAGTTTGTTTATTATTTCATTTGCAGTATTTTTGCTGACATCGACGCTCCTGACACAGTGTGGTTAGCATAGGTATTCCAATCTGGCTCATAATTATCATCAGCCTGATTGCCCCACATATCCCAGCCGTTTCGGTTTCCTCTTGCGAAAAGTTCCAAATAGGGGCCCGGTGAGCATCCTTCAATTAGCGAAACAAACTCATCTGGCTTGCGTGAATGTTCGCGCTTCATAGATCGTATTAAATTAACTTGTGTTCTACCCTGATCTAATGTACGGTTTTTATCACCTTTTATACCAAACAGCAGAATTTCTGTGACATTGCGAAAATAGAAGCCGACGCCTCGGCCATCAGGCATACCATCCTTACGAACCTTTTCCCATATGATATTGGTTTTGTACTCGAATCCCCAAGCACGCATAACTTCAAGTCCTTCCGGGAGCAGAGCATTAGGAACCCATAAGTATAAATGACATTTGTCAGCAGCGACTTCATTCACCGGAAGCTGCTTTATCTCGTCTAATTTCATTGTGCCATATCGGCTAAGCCGCTTATGTTCTGGAGCTACCTTGCCGGTACGATTCTGGAACTGCCAAGGCGGATCTGCATAAATCGTTCTATATTTTTTACCGTTAGTAAACTGCCGAAAATCATACACAGTTTGCTCAACGCTGATTTTCTGGTCTATATCCATATTAACAATACCCCTCAACGCAGGCCTTTTTTATGCCGACTGCCAGAATCGGACAGCCGCCATTCCTGCGTGATTTCAGCCTATATTCCAGCTTGCCCATCCAAGTGGTGCTTGCACCGTATTTTGAAATAAGAGTTTTCCCGTTACTGTCTTTTATCTCTCTGAAAATATCGTTCAACTCCTGCGATCTGGTCACAATAATACCAACATCTATAAGACCACAGTCGAAATATGTTCGCATAGCCAGCAAGTCTCTGTCAAAGGTTTGATCCTTGCTATTCCACTCTAAATCAAAGGCAACTTTATCTTTTATAAAGTCAATGTTGTGCCCGTCTATGTACCCCTCAATCGTTTTTTCATCGAAAGGAACATTGGAAAATCTGCCCCTTTGCTCCGAACGTCTCGGGTACATCTTTACCAGAAGATCTCCGGTTATTCGTATTTCCCTCCAGCCGAGCGGGTATAAAACATCATCAAACTTTTTCGGAATTGATGTTTCATTTCCCCCGGCTTCACGCAACTCATCCGTCGTTATCATCAGGCGCTCCAGACTGTCCTGAATTTCATCCCATTCTGTTTGAAACGCACCGTTAAGGATTTCAAGCGCGTGTCCATAACTTTGAAATTCAAATTTCTCAAGCAGCCCATCACGTATATAAAGATTGTTTTCACACATATCATCATGTCATCCTTTACAACTGTTTTATGAAAAAGCTGATTATATTCCCTCTTGGAATAAATCTACCACAAAAAATGTCGTTCTGCAATATTCACGGTTACTTTGCTACGAAGATTGCCCACGATTTTTGTCCAGTATCCAGGCTGAACCGTATATCACTGCCCACGCCGCGGCGAGAAGCGGGATATAGCCCAGCAGATAGCCGGGGCGGCCGAGAAAAGCGAACCACTCCAGCGGCGAGCCGGGCAACGGCCAGTTGAGAAACATATAGTTGGTGCCCATCAGGCGGTCAAAGACATAGACCGGCACCGCGATGAGCAGCATTATGCCGAGGCAGGCCGGGGCGCGGCGCGTATCTGGGCGGAGCTCCCCGCCCGCGACGAGCATCAGCGTATATCCAACGAGCAGGATGTGCAGCGTAAAGGAGCTCACGCTCATGAAGTGAAAGGTGGGGTAGGCGCTCCAATCCGGGAAGAGCAGCGCGCACACGGCTCCCGGCATGCAGAAAGCATAGAGGAACTGCCCGGTGAGCTCCCCGCCGCGCAGGGAGTGGAGAAAGCTTATATATATCGCGAGCGCGCACAGGTGCAGCGGCAGCCGCCCTATGCCGTATTCTCCCGCGAGCATCAGCAGCAGTGAGCGCAGCAGCTCTATCGCGAGCGCCGCGCCCGCTGTCACACGGCGCATACGGACGCGGCGGGCAGGAGTGCAGCGTCTATATCTCCTGCACAGCAGAAGCCACGCTGCGAGCGCGGCCAGCAGCCACAGGATATGCAGCGGGGAGAAGAGTCCGAACGCCCTCTCCGAGCCCGGGACTATTGAAAAATCAAGGAAAGCGTCCATTTTACCTCCGGCACGGAGGCGGGTTATTCCGCTTCCGGCGTTTGGATTGTATAAAAATCTGACTTTTTTGTATATTTCTATTGACATACGCCGAAAGCGTGCTATAATGCAGGCAATTGAACAAAGCATGATAGAGGCGCGGATGTTAAGAGTAGCCCCCTTGAAAGACGGCAGGAACCGTTGGGGCGAAAGGAGCAGCCGCCGAAGAGTATCGGACTTCCTGATCCGGTATATCTGGGTCGTCGGAGAATATCCGGCGGACTGTCGCGTAAGCGGAGAGCTGTCAGGCCACCTTGGTGATTATTTTCGAGGTCATGAACAGTATCTGCTCTGTTCATGATTTTATTTTTTTAGGAGGAAAGAACTGATGTACGGTACTTTCTGGGCACTCGTGCCTCCCATTGTGGCCATCGTTCTGGCCCTTATCACCAAGGAGACTTATTCGTCTCTGTTTGTCGGCATTGTTGTCGGCGCGCTTTTTGTCGGCGGCTTCAATCTTGTCGGCTCGCTCGACACTATGATCAATGACGGCTTTATTGCCGCCCTTTCTGACAGCGGCAACGCAGGTATCTTCATGTTCCTCGTTCTGCTGGGCATCATGGTCGCGCTCATCAACGCCGCCGGCGGCTCCGCCGCGTTCGGCCGCTGGGCTGCGCAGCATGTTCACACCCGCGCCGGTGCGATAATCGCAACCTTCTTCCTCGGTGTGCTCATCTTCGTTGACGACTATTTCAACTGCCTGACCGTCGGCTCCGTCATGCGTCCCGTTACCGACAGCCACAACGTCTCCCGCGCAAAGCTCGCATATATTATTGACGCAACTGCCGCGCCTATATGCATGATCGCCCCCGTGTCCTCCTGGGCAGCTGCCGTTGCGACCACCGCGCAGGATCTTAACACCGGCATTTCCGGTATCCAGCTTTTCGTTCAGGCTATTCCTTATAACTTCTATTCCCTGCTGACCATCGTGTTCGTCATCGCCATCACCGTCATGGGTTTCGATTACGGCCCCATGGCCATGGCCGAGATGAAGGCGCTTCAGGGCGAGCTCGGTTCCCTCGGCAACGATGAAGAGAATCACGTTGAGAACGCCTGCATCTGGGATATGCTCATTCCCGTTATCGTACTTATTATATTCTGCATCGTCGGCCTGATGTATGCCGGCGGCTTCTGGGACGGCGCAGGTCTTATTGATGCTTTCGCGAACACCAGCGCTTCCGTCGGTCTGCCCTGGGGCTGCATCATCGCCCTGCTCATCACCTTTGCGTACCTGCTCCTGCGCCGCGTCATCACCTTCAAGGATGCTACCGGCTGCATCACCAAGGGCTTCATCGCGATGGTTCCCGCGCTGCTCATCCTCACTTTCGCGCTCACACTCAAGAACATGACCGGCCTTCTCGGCGCTGATGTGTACGTTGCGGGTCTCGTTCAGGGCGCGGCTGATGGCCTGTTCTCCATGCTCCCGGCGATCATCTTCCTCGTCGCGGTCGGTCTGGCCTTCGCCACCGGCACCAGCTGGGGCACCTTCGGTATCCTGATCCCCATCGTGCTGCCCGTCTTTGCTGACGCTCCCGACCTGCTCATGATCGGTATCTCCGCATGCCTTGCCGGCGCTGTCTGCGGCGACCACTGCTCCCCCATCTCCGACACGACTATCATGGCCTCCGCCGGTGCAAACTGCAACCACATCGAGCACGTCAGCACTCAGCTGCCCTACGCACTGACCGTCGCGGCGATCTGCTTTGTGAACTTCATCCTCGCGGGCTTCATCCGCAACGCGGTCATCTGCCTCATCATCGGCATCGCAATGACCATCGGAACGCTGTTCGTCATCCGCAGCGTCGTCAGAAAGAACGCCGCCGAACAGGCGTAAGCGATGTACTATATAATATAGAATAGAATGAACTATCCCCGCTGTCCGTTGGACAGCGGGGATGTCTTGTTTATCTGCTTTATTTCATAGGTATTCTCGCAAGCTCCATCGTCACGATCTTCGCTGCCGCGCCGCCGCGGCATAGCCCTTGACGGAACCGGCCATGATCCAGCCCATATAGATGACCTCCGCACCCGCGGGGATATACTCCCCCGCCTCGGCAGCGCCGTCTCCAATATGCGATTCTTTGTGTCCTCCGCCATAGTCCCGTTCTCCTTTTGGTTACCGAACGGTAACTTGTCAAGAGCATTTTCCAAAAATTTATCCGGTTATGGAATATGAATTTTTATTTCTTGCACCGGTCTTGGTACTGGTGTAAAATATAGTTATATTACACGTCTACATATAAGAAAGAAGGACAGGCTATGAAGATAACTTTTATAGGCGCCGCACATGAAGTGACCGGCAGCTGCACTTATATCGAAGTCGGCGACAAGAAGGGCATTGTCGATTACGGCATGGAGCAGGGCAGGAACCTCTATGAGAACGCTCCCCTGCCCGTCGCCCCGGGCGAGCTGGATTTCGTGCTGCTGACCCATGCGCACATCGACCACTCCGGGATGCTGCCCGCGCTCTATAAGCAGGGCTTCCGCGGCTCGGTATACGCCAGCGCCGCGACCTGCCAGCTGTGCGACATAATGCTGCGCGACTCGGCGAACATCCAGATGCAGGAGGCCGAGTGGAAATCCCGCAAGGCCATGCGCGCGGGCGGCGCGCCGGTCGAGCCGGTATACGACCTTGACGACGTCGCGGGCATAATGGGGAGAATGATCCCCTGCGGGTACAACAAGATAATTCAGGTCAACGACTGCGTGTCCATCCGCCTGACCGACGTGGGGCATCTGCTCGGCTCGGCGGCAATAGAGGTATGGCTGCACGAAAACGGCGAGGAGCGCTGCATCTGCTTCAGCGGCGATATCGGCAACATCGATCAGCCCATCCTCCGCGACCCGCAGCATGTTAAGAGCGCGGACTACCTCGTGATAGAATCCACCTACGGCGACAGGCTGCACTCCGCCGAGCGCGCGGACTACGTCTCCGAGCTTGCAAAGCTCATCCAGTCGACGCTCGACGGCGGCGGGAACCTCATTATCCCCTCCTTTGCCGTAGGCCGCACACAGGAGATCCTGTACTTCATACGCGAGATCAAGGAGCGCGGCCTTGTACACGGACATGCCGGCTTCCCCGTCTATGTGGACAGCCCCCTCGCTATCGAGGCGACGACGGTGTTCCTCCAGTGCGACACGGAGTTTGTCGATGAGGAGATGCAGGCGGTCATCCGCTCCGGTGTGAACCCGCTCATGTTCCCCGGGCTCAAGCTCTCGGTATCGAAAGAGGACTCGGTCGCGATAAACGAGGATAAGACGCCGAAGGTCATCATCTCCGCAAGCGGCATGTGCGACGCGGGCCGTGTGCGCCACCACCTCAAGCATAACCTCTGGCGTCCGGAGTGCCGGGTGCTGTTCGTGGGCTATCAGGCCGTCGGCACCCCCGGCCGGGCGCTCATAGACGGGGCAAAGAAGGTCAAGCTCTTCAACGAGGATATCGAGGTGTGCGCCTCGATAAGCGTGCTGCCCGGAGTGAGCGGCCACGCCGACAAGAACGGACTTCTCGGCTGGCTGCACGGCTTTGAAAAGAAGCCGAAGCTCGTCTTCGTGAACCACGGCGACCCTGATTCCGCCGACAGCTTCGCCGCCTGCCTAAATGACGAGCAGGGTTACAAGGCTTTCGCGCCATACAGCGGCACGCGCTTTGACCTGCTGCGCGGCGAGTTCGACTATATCGCCGAGCCCAAACCGATAGAGAAGAAGCCCATTGTCTCCAAGGCGAGCCGCCTTGTGTCCGAGCTCATCGCCGCGGCGGAGCGCCTGCTGCGTATCTGCAAGGGCATGGAGGGGAAGCCGAACAAGGTGCTTCAGGGCTTTGTCAGGGATATAAACAAGCTGTCGGACGATATGGAAAAATATACCTGACAGGCGATTTTTAGTTGACATAAAACTACCGCTGTGCTACGATAATGTAACAGGACATAGAGCGTACAAATGCCCAAGGTTCGGCAAAGCGTACTTGACTTATACAGTCTATACAGGAGGATAAGCATGGCAAACCCGGTATTTGACCCGGAGAGAGCACTGGGTCTGAAAGTGACAAAAATGGATCGGCAGGAGCTCTGCGAGTTCGTCTCCGCGCTCTGCCGCAAGGTCGTGGCGGAGGTCGGCTCAAGAGGCCGCCGCGGCGGTATATACCCGAGCAACATAAGCGTTGACGATAACGGCGGCATCGCCATCGGCCCCGCTGGGAAAAGCCCGTGGGAGGGCGAGGAGCTCAAGTTCATCGCGCCGGAGCTGTACTGGAACGGTCAGCTCTCAGCAGCCTCCGACGTTTACTCGGTCGGCATGCTGATGTACTACGCCGTCAGCGGCGGCAGGCTTCCTCTTGAGGACGAGTGCCGTGATGCGCAGCTGCGCCGCATGGGCGGGGACGATTACCCCGCACCCAAGGCGGCGGGGCGCAGGCTCGGCGAGATAATAGAAAAGTGCATCCGCTTCAAGGCCGCCGACAGGTACCAGACGCTTGACGAGCTGCGCGCCGTGCTCGACAGCTGCATCAAGAATCTTTACCTCAGCGACGTTCCGAGCGCCGAGGCTATCTTCAAGAAGAACGACGACGACCTGAGCGACATAGAGCGGATGATGGTCGGCATCATAGAAAAGGGCGATGACGACGAGGCGGAAGCGGAGCCTGACGCTGAAGCTCCCGCGGAGCCGGAGCCGGGCGTGAAGGTCTATGAGCCTGCGCCGAAGAGCGACTCCAAGGTCAAGAAGCCCGAGCAAAAGAAATCCGAGAGCACGCAGAAGCAGCCCGAGGGGCCGATCAGCTCCGAGCAGGTCGAAATGCTCTCGAAGAAATTCAAAAACCAGGGTACGCCCGCTGTCCCCAAGCTCACTGAGGAGAAAAACCCGGAGCTTGAGCCGGTCGTCCCCGTAAGGCAGCCGGTCAAGACCCCGGCGGTGCAGTATACGAAGAACGCAGAACGCGAAAGGAAGATAGCCGAAGAGGTGAAAAAACGCAGAAGAAGGCCGCTTGCGCTGATACTCGTGCTGTGCGCGGTGCTGATCATGGCGGCGATAGTCATTAACGCGATGCTCAAGGACTTCCAGCAGGCGCGGCAGCAGCCGGACAATGTGACACCGGCCGTGACAAGCAGCGACCCCTATGCCAACACCACCATGCCGCCCGTCGCCGAAGACGGTACTGAGACTCCCACCGGAGGGCTCGAGATAGGCGAGGGTTCTCCCGATGCGCAGGCAACGCCTGACGCTCAGGCCACTCCCGATCCTCAGGCCACGCCCATGCCTGCCGAGAGCGCGGCTCCGGTCGAGCACAGCTATCAGGTGTTTAAAGAGGACATCAGCTGGAGCGCGGCACAGCAGAAGTGCGAGGCTCTGGGCGGACACCTCGTCGTTATCAATGATGAGGATGAGCTCAACGAGGTCATATCCATGGCGGAGCAGAACGGCATATCCAGAGTCTGGATCGGCCTGCGCAGGCAGAACGGTCAGGAGAGCTGGGTGAACGGTCAGGACGGCTTTGTCAAATGGGCAAAGGGCGAACCGAGCTATGTCGACGTGAACGATCAGGTCTCCGAGGACTATGTGATGCTCTGGAACAACAACGGCTGGGCATATAATGACAACCGCGACGATCCGTGCAGCGATTACCCTGCCTTCTATTCCGGGACGATGGGTTATATCTGCGAGTTCGGCGACTGACGCCGGATGGACAGACTGATCGATCTGCTGCCGGTGCTGCTGGCCGGGCTGCTGCTGTATAAGTGCAGCATTGTCAAACCGGCCGGCGCGCTCCGGGAGGATCATCTCTCTCCGCGCAGCTGTCTTTCGGCAAAGGGCTTCTTTGCCGTCACGGTCATCATGCACCATATCGCCCAGTACACCTCGTCCGGGCTTCTGTTTCACAGGTTCGAGTATCTCGGGAACATGCCGGTGTCGGTATTCTTCTTTATCTCGGGCTACGGCCTTATGAAAAGGCTATGCTCGGATGCGGCCTACGGCAGGAGCATTCTGCGCCGCCGTCTGCCGAAGGTGGCGGTACCGTTTTTCCTCGCGGCTGCGGCGTACAAGCTCATGTGCATGTGCATAGGTCAGGAGATGTCCGCCGGTGATATGCTGGGGTATCTGATAAACAGCGGCAACTCGCTGTGCATACTCTGGTACTTTGTCGTTATTGCGGGGGCGTATTTTCTCTTCGCCGTATCGGCGCTGCTATTTGGTGGAAAGACGAAGGCCGTGCTTGCCTCGCTGGTTCTGTACTGGGCAGTGTACGTCATTGCCGGGAGCCGTGCGGGGCTTGGCGAATGGTGGTATAATACGGCGCACCTGCTTCCTATAGGCATGGTATGGGCACTGCACGAAAATGGCATTCAGCGCGCGGTGAAGAAACGCTGGCTGCCGGTGACGGTACTCTGCATTGCCGGTTTCGCGCTGATATTCACGCGGTATGACAGCATCTATGCGCTGTGCCCGACGGCGGCGTTCCACCTCACGCTCGCGGTATTGAGGAATATGTTCTTCACCCTCGGCTTTGTGCTGATAACAATGAAGCTGCGCTTCGGGAACCGGGCGCTTGAGCTGCTGGGAAAGGTATCAATGGAGCTGTACGCAGTGCAGCTGATACCGCTGGATCTCTTCCACAGTGAGGCCATATGGATAGAGAGCGACCTCATATATGCGCTCGCCGTACTGTCCGTGACAGTGACAGTCTCCGTGCTTATATACTTAGTAAAGAAGAAATTGAACAAACAGCCGTCCCTCGGTTAATGCCGGGGACGGCTGTTCTTGTTTACTGTGATAATGGCAGAGCCTTCATCTGCCGGAAGTAGACCGGCATAAGCAGCGCTGTCGCGCCGAGCCACGCAAGGGTGTGCGACAGGCAGATGCCCGTATAGCTCAGGCCGTATGGCGCGAGCAGCGCGGCAAGACCTACCGAGCCGAGGATGCGCATGACAAGCTCGATAACGCAGGCTTCAAAGGGGGTTCGGCTGTTGCCCATGCTCTGGATTGCAGTGCGGAAAACCATCAGCAGGCCGAGGACGACATAGAACGGGCAGACGGCAAAGAGATAACCGTCGGAATAGCGGATGACCTCGGCGGTGGGAGAATCCAGAAACAGCGGGACGACGAGGTGACGGCAACCGAGCAGCAGCGCGCACATGAGCACGTTGCACAGCTCGATTTGTACAAGACAGGCGCGCACGCCCTCGCTTATGCGGCGGTACTGCCCCGCACCGTAGTTCTGTGCAACAAAGCTTGAGAGCGCGATGCCGAAGGCATTGTTCATAAGCACAGAGAGCTGATCGACCTTCGTCGCGGCGGTGTAGCCCGCGACGGCGACGGAGCCGAGGGAGTTGACGCCCGTCTGCATGGTGAGCTGGCCGATGCACATGACGGACATCTGAAAGCCCATCGGGAAGCCGACGGCGAGGTGCTTTGCCGCGGCGCGCCGCCAGTCGGCGAAGTCCGCGCGGCGGGGGCGCAGAACGTCAAAATTCCGCATACCGACGATGGTACACAGCACGGCCGACAGCAGTTGGCTCAGAACGGTCGCCCACGCCGCGCCCGCGACGCCCATGCCGAGCGGCAGGATAAACACGAGGTCGAGCACAACATTGAGAAGCGCCGAGAATATCAGGAAAAACAGCGGAGTGCGGCTGTCGCCGAGGCTGCGGAGCATGTTGGAGATCATGTTATAAAACACAGTCGCCCCGGTGCCGAGGAGAACGATGAACATATAGCTGTATGCCTCGGCGTAAATATCCTCCGGCGTGCGCATCCACCGAAGTATCGGGTGGGCAAGCGCGCAGAAGAGCACGGTTATGATAACGGCAAAGCCTGCCGACAGCAGCCACGACACCGCCGCACTCGAGCGCTGGCCGTTTTCGTCGCGCGCGCCGAAGCGCTGGGCAAGGCAGATGCCGAAGCCGCCGGTGAAGCCCTGCACGAAGCAGAGAACGAAATAGATAACGATCGTCGTAGACCCGACGGCGGCGAGAGCCTGCGCGCCAAGAGTGCGCCCAACAATGACGGTGTCGGCCAGAGTATAGAAAAGCTGAAAGAGATTACCGGCAATGACCGGCAGGGAAAATTGCAGAAGCACCCGAAACGGTCTGCCCTGTGTGAGATCCTTTGGCATGCGCCCACCTCTGAGCGAAAAATTATATGCTCCTTAAAGCGCAACAGATAATATCACCATGAAGCTCCATATTCAAGCGGTCAATTGATAACGAAGTGTAAATAAAACGATGCTCCCTTTTCGTCATTCGGCGTTGAATAAACGCGGGGGCTATGGTAAAATGTCAAAAAAGTGCGGGAGGTATTCTCATGGCGATAGTTGTAGTAGGCGCGGTGTTTGTCGACGTCAAGGGTTTTCCGGAGGATCAGTATATCCCGACCGGGCGCAATGCCGGCAAGGTCGAGATCGTTCACGGCGGCGTCGGGCGCAACGTTGCGGAGGACATCGCCAATATCGAGCTGCGCCCAACCTTCGTCAGTCTTGTCGACGATACCGCCGAGGGCGAGGAGGTCATAAACAAGCTGCGCAACCACAAAGTGAACACCGACTATATCCGCCGTGTCAAGGACGGGATGGGCATGTGGCTTGCGGTGTTTGACAACATGGGCGATATCGCGGGCTCCATATCCAAGCGCCCCGATCTGGGCCCGATATGCGACATGCTCGACGAAAAGGGCGATGAGATTTTCCGCAATGCCGACAGTATCATCATGGAGATCGACATTGACAAGGAGATAGTAAAGCGCGTGTTCCGCTACGCCGAGAAGTACCATAAGCCCGTCTATGCCGTGGTCGCTAACATGAGCATTGCCACCCAGCGGCGCGACTTTCTCCAGTCTATCGACTGCTTTGTCTGCAACCAGCAGGAAGCGGGCATCCTCTTTGTCAGCGACTTTTCCGACATGAGCCCCGAGGAGCTGTGCGACGATCTCTCCCGCCGCGTCATCAGCGCGCAGATACCGTCGATGGTCGTCACGATGGGCAGCCGCGGCGCGGTGTACGCCGACATGCACGGCGACAAGGGCGTGTACCCGGCGCAGAAGGTCACGGTGCGCGACACGACCGGTGCGGGAGACGCGTTCTGCGCAGGCGTCGCCATCGGCCTGACCTATAAGAAATCCATGCGCGAGGCCGTCGAGATCGGGACAAGGCTTGCTGCGTCCGTCATAACGGCGTCCGAAAACGTCTGCCCGCGTTTCCGCCCGCGTGAGCTCGGGCTGGATGTCGAGGTCGAAAGCTGAAGGCTTTATCCCCTCAGGCACTGGCGCGCCAGCTCCCCTTGCAGCAAGGGGAGCCTTTTCGTCCGTTCATCATGCGCCGATAGACTTGACATTTTGCGCCGCTTGAGTATACTTTTATTAAAATAATTATTGAGAGGGGTCTTTTCAATGACTTCAAGAACCATGCGTATTCTCAGCATTATCACCGGCGCGCTGCTTATCGCCGCCGGTATCTACTGCCTGTGCAATCAGGACGTCGCGGCGATGTCCGCGGGCATCGTCCTCGGGCTTCTCATGCTCATCGCCGGTATCGTCGAGATCGTCATCTTCGCCGGGACGAGCCGGTTCATCCTCGGCTCCGGCTGGCTGCTGCTCGACGGTGTGCTGACGGTCGTCATGTCGCTGTTTCTGCTGTTCAACCATTGGTTCACGATGATGTCCCTGCCCATCCTGTTCACCGTGTGGCTCCTGTTCTCCGGCGTTTCCAGATTCGTCAGTGCCTTTGACCTCAAGGCGCTCGGTATGCGCGGCTGGGGCTGGATCCTTGCCCTCGGCATCGTGCTGCTCGTGTTCGGCGTCGTCTGCATGATGGATCCGTGGGTCAGCGTCGTTGCCGTTGGTGTGACGGTCGGCCTCGTGTTCATCCTCGAGGGCATCGGCACGATCGCCGTCGCCTGCATCTCCCGCCGCAAGCCGATACTGTAATATTCGCTTCAAAAGAAATATCAACAAAATTCAGCACCGTTCTGCGGTGCTGAATTTTTATTAAGATTGCAGTAAAGCTATTGCGCAGGAGTTTATATAAGCCTATAATCTACATCCACTGGAGGGGATGGAAATGAAAGGAAAAAGGACTCTGCTCAATTACTGCGGGCTGCTCGGCGTTGTGGAGCGCTTCAGCGTGTTCGCCGCGACGGGCTTCAACGCGGCGCTGGGGCTGCATCTGTTTTCAGGCAAGCCCACAGGAGGCGCGGAATGAAGCCGCAGGCAGTCGACCCCGGCGCGACTTCGCGCGCCGAGGCCTTCGCGCTCTGGATGGACGCGCCGAACCCGATGGTGACCTTTTTCAAAACGCTGGACGTTACGCCGCTTGTGCGGCTGAGTCGGCGGAAAGGGCTCAAGTTCAACATGCTGCTGTGCTGGTGCATCGGCAGCGCGGCGAGCCGGGTAAAGGAGTTTTACCTGCTGCCCGTTGGGAAGGAGCTGCTGCAATATGACACGCTTGCGGTGAACACTATCGTGAAAAACCGGCTCGGCGAGGTCAGCTCCTGCGACGTTCCTTACAGTGACGACCTCGCGCGCTTCAATTCCGATTATCTGCGCCTCACAAAGCAGGTCACCGAAAGCTGCGAGAACCACGACCTGACGGAGAGCATGGTGATCGGCACCTCGGCCATTATCGACACGGAGCTTGACGGCGCGGTCGGGATGAACAGCGGGATATTCAACAACCCTTTCATCATCTGGGGCAGATATCACCGCGGACTTTTGAAAACGACGCTCACCATTTCGTTCCAGTTCCATCACACGCAGATGGACGGGGCGCACGCCGGGCGCTTCCTCGCGCTGGTGCAGGAGAATATACGGGCACTGAGAATATAAAACGATCCCTGCTGGCTTTTGAGTCAGCAGGGATCGTTTTATAGATGTATGGGTTTACTTTGCCTTGCCGCGCTTCTTTATCAGCAGTATAACGCCTGCTGCCGCAGCTATCGAGACAAGACCCAGGCCTGTCCAGAGGGCAATATTGCTCTCGTCTCCGGTTTGGGGATTAGTGCCGGGCTTTGTCGTCGGCGTAGGAGTATAGCTCGGTACGGGGCTGTCCGTCGGGGCTGTGGTAGGCACAGGGCTTGCCGTCGGCGTGGGGGTGGGTGTGGGTGACACCGTCGGTGCGGGAGTGGCAGTCGGCGTGGGCGACGGTGATGGTGTTACCGCGGGTTTATAGGTGTTCGTGATGTTATAGCCGTCGACCTTTTTGGTATAGCCGGGCACTTCGAGCTCGTCTATCGTATAAGCTATTGCTTTCCCGGCGCTGTACTTCGGCAGATTTTCAAAGCTCCAGCTCCATTTGCCGTTGGCATCAGGGCTGACTACTTGCTCTGCAAGCTGCTCCCCACCGGCGAGCAGTATGACTGTGATCTTCTCGGGACGAGCGCTCTCGTTCCCCGCATCTGCCCATGTCTTTGTGCCGCTGATTGTCAGAGTTCCTGGCGTGTGGGTGTTCATGATGTTGAAGCCGGTGGCCGCAGTCCCGGTGATAGTCGAGGTATAGCCGGGCACTGCGACCTCCGCCACGGTATACACGAGCTGTTCCCCGCGTTCATAGGCGCGCAGCTCTCTGAATATTCCGCTCCACTTATTATCCGCGTTGAGCGTGAGCGTGCTGCCTGTCTCCTGACCGTTACGGAGGAGCTTCACAGTTATCGACGCGGGGCGCAGACCGTCCTGGTCGTTCCCGTCACGCCATTGCTTTGTGACGTTCACATCGACAAGCCCGTTATCAAGGCTGTTGTGCGAGCGTAGCAGAACATGATTTGCGTAATGTGTGCTGCCCTGTTCATCCGCCCATGTCGGCTCATCGTTATACTCACCATCGTTCCCCTCACGGTACTTTGCGTCATCGTATGTGACGTCATAGTCGGCATAGCCGTCGCCGTTAGTTTTGGGGTCGTATGCCGTATCGCCGATCATACTCTCGCGGAGCGTGTATTTTGCCACTGTGCCGTCAGTGAAGAGCGGAAGGTTAGACCATACATAACTCCAGTTGTTATCGGCGCTGAGCGTCTGGCGGTATTCGCTGCCGGTCATCCTGACGCCGTCGCACCACAGCTCTACCTGCACCGGAACGCGCTGGTTCTCCGGGGTGGAATCTGCCCAGTCAGTTACGGCAGTGACAGTAGTGAGGAGCTTGGAATCGTTTCTTACAGTCAGGCGTGCCGTGTCTAGTCCGCTGACATATTTGTCCGTGACATTTTTTCCGTCTTTATCATGGGCTGACAGTGCAGTCAGGTTACCGCTGCCGTCGACCGAAAAGCCTATCTCCGCCGCGCCGTCATATCCGGACGGTACCTCCTCGATCAGCTTATAGCTGCCTTCCATAAGCTCAAGGTAGACATTGCCGTATGCATCGGTCTCAAGTGTCTTGTCAGTCACCTCCGCGGTGTAGCCGTCGAGTCCGGCGTTCTCATCTGTGGAATACTGGCTCGTATTTGGCTTGCGGTAAAGCACAAGTTCTGTACCTTCATCAGCGGCGGCAAGTGTAAATCTAACTCCACTCAGCCCCTTGTGGGTGAACGAGTCCTCCTTATAGAGCGTGAGCATCCCGGAACGCACATAGGTATTGCGGAATGTGAGCGTTTTATATGCTTCCTCCGGCACGTCGGTCGCATAGGACTCCATCCTTGTCCTGACGCCGGTACCGTTATATACCTGCCATGCGCGGTCATCCGCTGTTGCTCCGGTGCCGCTTATGATATACCGGCTGCTGCTCTGCCATTCGCTTTCCTTCTGCGTCTTGGATGTATAGTTGAGTTCGCTCAAAGTATAAAAGTCAACGGCGTTGCCTGTCAGTATCCATTCGTATGTTTTCGTCGCTTCGTCATAGCTCGTGTAGCCTAACTTCCCCTCGCGCTTCTCCTCCGCCTTCGGTACGAGCGTCAGTTCATAGTCCTCCGTTATGGCGTTCCCGGTCAGCGGGGTGTGCTTTACAGTGATCTCAAAATTATTCTTCGGATCGGTGATCTGTGCGATGCCTGCACTGTCGCCGAGGAAGCTCTTCCTGACGCGCAGGTGTCCCTCCTTCGCGACAAGGATGCCGTCGACATGCCAGCCGTCGCTCTTATCATATTTCAGGACATACCAGCGCACCTTGAAATGATCGGTCGTCAGTCTGGTACTCGGGATAGCAACACCCTCCACCTTGATGGTGGCGCCGCTGTTTCGTATCTGCCTGAATACCTCTTCATCACTGGGAACGCTTTCGAGTATCACACCGCTGTCAAGCGGAGTATTGGTCATTTCGCGCAGAGCCGTATCTGTTGCATAGGCGTTCTCCGCCGCAGTCGCCGGCGCGAGCAGCATGCAGTTGAGATCACTGCCGACTGGGACATTGTCCGTTCCGAATATCCCAGTGTGGTATACAGAATTTGTAAAATTTGATTCCGGTTTGGAAGAAAAACCGTTGGAAAGATTATCGGCGATCTCGCAGTAGAGGTTGACATAGAAGTTCACAGTCGAAATACGGCCATTCGCATCCTTCGCCTTCCATACCGCGTTGAGCGTCAGAGCGCCGTTCTCCTCATAGCGGAGAATATTCGCAGCTGTCAGTATCGTGTCCGCCGGGATGAGTTCATTGCTGCCTGCAACGCGCCATCCATCAAAAAAGTAAATGAATTTCTTTCCCTTATCACCGGATACCAACACCGTGAGCTGTTCCTCGTCCGGGCGACGAAGCATATATTCGTCACCTTCGCCAAGGCTTAACGTAACCTCCAGCTCAGCCTGTCCGTCGATGCAGCCGTCCTTCAGCACGGTCTGCTGTGAGACTGCTATCTGACCAAGCTGCTCCTTCGTCGCATCGAGCGTCGCGGCGTTATAGTGTATCGTATATGTGGTCTTGCTCTCGTCAGCGAGCATGATCTTTATCGGGCAAGTGACCGCATTGAAGGTATACTTAACCTTCCCATCGTCCTGCTGTGCGGTTTCATCCGGCTTAATGGTGTCACCTGTATCGGGGTTCGTTATTCTCCACTCGTGCTCGTCGTGCTGGCTGAGGGTGATGCTAAACTCTTTCCCAGTAAAGACATAATATATTCCCGTTGCAGTGTCCTCCGTCCCGGTCGTGTCGGAGACGGAGACGGTGTAGAAGGTGTTATCCGCAAGCACGGCGGCATCATCGCGGGATGCCTTTTGGGCAAAGAACGATGCGCTCCCGGCAACATTGCCCGGCAGGTAATACAGATAATTGTCAATGTTCGTGCTGAGCGGTACACGCCACTCGCCGCTCTCGGTCTGATACGGTTTTGCATCCGCCCAAATGGTATCGTAATTCTTTTTATCTGTGTGCGGGAAGATGCGCAGGTCTGCACTCATATCCTCCGCACTGAAGCCGTAGGCACCGTAGACGCTCTCAAGCTCCGCGGCGGTGATATAGTACCGCTTGGTGCTCGCGTCAAGGTTCACGCTGCGTGTGCCGACATTCTTCCATACGCCGTTCACGGCAAGGAACAGCTCCACGCTTGCAGCGGCGTTTTCGCTCTCCTCGACTTTTTCCTTATTGGTATCGTCGCCAGCCTGCTTGTCCGGGTCTGCGTTATCGTCGCTATCGGTGTCTTTGTCGTTATCATTATCTGGGTCGTTGTTGCCGCTGTTGTCCCCCTTGTCCGGATCGCCGCTGCCGTTGTCGCCGTCGTCCTTATCCGGGTCGCCGCTGCCGTT
>ERZ779840.908-NODE-908-length-31344-cov-6.776599_pt1 | contig 31344 bp, 27 predicted proteins | sample MGYA00511561_ERZ779840 | MGnify/ENA primary metagenome ERZ779840 (study PRJEB29588, sample SAMEA2162036) | human gut metagenome | biome: human gut; feature: human-associated habitat; material: faeces | place: Denmark | collected 2008/2010 ...
CATCGTCTGTATGCCAACGGCGAGGGCGATAAGATCGTGACCGAGCGGTTCGAGGCCATCGAGCAGGTGCACGATTGCCGGGTACTGTTCGAACAGCTGCAGGCGAGCCTTTCTTCCGGCTGGGAGCACTACTTCTCTGAGGCAAGTATCTACTATGCGGAGCACGGCAATTTGAACGCCCCGAAACTGTACACCACGCCCGGCGGTCTGAGCCTTGGTGTGTGGCTGGTCACCCAGCGCCGTGTGCGCGAGGGACAGATCCAAGGCAACCTGACTGAGCAGCAGATCGCGCGGCTGGACAGCATCGGCATGGTCTGGGGAAACCGGAAGGAAATTGCGTGGCAGCATGGATTTGAGGTCGCAAAGAAATACCATGACACCTACGGAAACCTGATGGTGCCCGGAAAATATGTAGACCCAGACGGCTACCCACTGGGGCAGTGGATCATCAAGACCCGGCAGCAGAAGCTGAACGGACGCCTAAAGGAAGAACGCATTGCGCAGCTTGATGAAATCGGTATGGTGTGGAACATTTTCGATGCCAAGTGGGAAAAGGCTTATGCATTGGCTGCAGCCTACTATGAGGAAAACGGCAACCTGAATATCCCGCGTTCCTATGTGACAGCGGCTGGTGAACGGCTGGGGCAATGGGTCGCAAGCCAGCAATGGGCGTACCCGAAAGGAAAGCTGACGGACGAACAGGTCGAGCGACTCAACAGTATCGGGATGTACTGGGGCAACCGCAATGACCGCCAGTGGAACGAAGGATATCAGGAAGCCAAGCGCTACTTTGATGCCCACGGCAATCTGAACGTCCCGGCAGAATATGTGTCGCCGGGCGGTTACAACCTCGGAAATTGGGTCAAGCGGCAGAGGTACACCCGCCAGAATCCTGAAAAAAGCTGCGCTGTTCTGACAGAGGAGCGGATTGCAAAGCTGGATACCATCGGGATGCGGTGGGAGAAAGCGGACTCGAGACCGCGCCGGTTGGAGTTGGCACAAGAACCTCATAGGGAAAGCGAAAAACTGAATGTTTCAGCTAACCACAAAACGGGGGAAGATATCGGTTTGTGTAGTTGATAGCGCGATCCAAAGCACTTGCTGCAATTTGGGTCGGAGAAGTTACGTGAGTCGTAAAAAGAAAATCTAAAGGAGTTATTGGAGAGGATTATGTCAAAGATTCAGCATGATGTGATGTTGAGGGTCGTGAAGATCCTGAATGTTCTGATGATCGAGCTGCCGTTTGCGGGCTGCTGGTTCCTGTACTACTCGCACCAGACCTATGCAAATCTGGCATGGGAGGGTCATTTTGCGATTTTAGGCCTGTTTTTTATCCTGTACATTGTACTCGGTAAAATCTACGATGCGTTCTGGATGTCGATGCAACGGGTCTCAGAACTGGTGTACGGCCAGATACTTGGCGCTATGGCAACCGATGGTATTTTGTACATCGTGATCTGCCTGATGTCCGCAAAGCTCTGCAACCTGTTGCCGGGTATTGCGGCAATTGTGGGGCAACTGGTGATGGCTGCAATCTGGGCATCCTGCGCACATAAATGGTATTACACGACCTTCCCGCCGCAGAAGACCGCAGTCGTCTACGATGTGCGTCATGGTATGGAAAAGCTCATCAACGAGTACGGTCTGAGCCAGAAATACGACGTGCAGGTCACCTTGAGCGTGTCGGAGTGCTTGGCAGACCTGAGCATTCTGGACGGCATGGAGACTGTTTTTGTCAGTGGTGTTCACAGCCATGAACGAAACATTATCCTGAAGCACTGCGTAGGGAAGGGCATCAATATGTTCGTCATTCCCCGTGTTGGTGACGTTATCATGAGCGGCGCGTGGCCCATGCATATGTTCCATCTGCCGATGCTGCGCATCGGTCGTTACATGGCAAGCCCGGAATTCTTGTTCATCAAGCGCGCAATGGACATTGTGATCTCACTGCTGGCACTGATCATCCTGAGCCCGCTGCTCTTGATCACAGCCATTGCAGTCAAATCCGATGGTGGCCCCGCCTTCTACAAGCAGGTGCGCCTGACCAAGGATGGCAAGCAGTTCGAAATCTTGAAGTTCCGCTCCATGCGCGTAGATGCAGAAAAGGACGGTGTGGCACGTCTTTCTACTGGCGACAAGGATGACCGTATTACAAAGGTCGGTCACATTATCCGCGCCTGCCGTCTGGACGAACTGCCTCAGTTGCTGAACATCCTGAAGGGTGATTTGTCTGTTGTGGGCCCTCGTCCGGAGCGCCCGGAGATCGCCGCACAGTACTGCGAGGAGATGCCGGAGTTTGCGCTGCGCCTGCAGGCAAAGGCTGGTTTGACCGGTTATGCACAGGTGTATGGCAAGTATAACACCACCCCCTACGATAAGCTGCAGATGGATCTGATGTACATTGCCCATCCCAGCCTGATCGAGGATTTGAAAATCATGCTGGCGACCGTGAAGATCCTGTTTATGCCTGAAAGTACCGAGGGAGTTTCCGAGGGTCAAACCACTGCAATGAGTGGAGAAAACCATTGATTTACCGCGCTTTTTGAGAATTTTTGAAGGCTGAAAATTGACACTTTCCCAAAATGTGCGGTCAGGAATAAACAAGGGGTTTCGATGACAACATCATCGAAACATTCAACCCGGTCATGGAGATGCTATCAGGCACAAATACGAGGACTCCCAGTGAAAAGGTATGGTGCTGTCGGGCATAAACGCAAGGACTCCCGTAGCGATATGAGTGCTTTTAGGCATAAACACATGGATTCTTGTGGCGAGATGATGGTGTCATCAGGAATAAAGACAGGAACTTCCGTGACGATTAAAATGGTGCCATAACATGAGCAAAGGGCACCGGTTACCGTTGTGTCAAAAATGGTGCGATTTTGAGCGTAGTGGAGACCCAGTGCAGCGGTACAAGACATAGCAGCAGTGTGGCTCACACTGCTGAGGATGATTAGTAGAGCTTTATAAGGAATAAACGGCTTAAGCAAATACGAGGTGATATTGTGAAAAACAAAGAAGCAAACTTTCAGATTCTAAAAATAGCTGCGATGCTCATGATTGTTTCACATCATCTTGTGGCAAAGAATGCATTTAACATTGACACGCAGGTTATAGGAATAACCGGTAATAAACTTGCATTGCAGATACTAGGGAACAACGCTTTTATTGGCAACAACCTGTTCTTTTTGGTTTCGGCGTGGTTTCTAAGCAAAAAACCAGATGAAAAGGTAGATCTCAACTATTCGGCAAGGTCATGCTGGAAAATTGAAAAAACGGTTTTATTTTACGGACTCTCAATGTGCATTGGAGCATTTATTTTCGGGGGGGGGCAGAGCAAAACATTACTGCTCCAATCTGTATTTCCAACACTGACAGGAATGTGGTGGTACCCAACAACGTACATGATTTTTCTTTTGATCTGGCCTTTCTATCACAAAGCACTTATGGGGTTCTCTGTGGATATCCTAAAGCAGTTTACGACAGTCATGCTTGTGATTTGGAGTGTTTCAACAATTGTTCCGTTTGTTAATTGGGGCGCTAATAATTTACTTGCGTTTTTAATGCTGTACTCAATTGTGATAATGATTAAAAGAATGGGAATAACATACGAAAATCATAAATCAGAATGCAAGGCACTGATACTGATTCCGTACATTGTTGCAGTTATAAGCATTATTGTACTTGATCTAATAGGGAAAAAGATAACTTCTGCTGCAGAGTATAGTTGCTATTTCATGCGTGGAAATTATCGTCCTGTTTCTATGATGGTATCGATTGGACTCTTTATGTGGGGAACTTCATGGAAGGCAAGGACCAACAAAGTAATTGACTATTTGGCAGAAGCAACTTTTGGAGTGTACCTGTTCCATATGTATCCGGCTAATATGACGTATCTCTTTGAAAAGTTGTTTTCACTTCAGCGAGTGATTGAAAAACCATACGCTGTTTTATGGGTTGTTGCAGTTACCGCTATCATTTTTGTAGTAGGAGTTGCAATTGATTCGTTGCGAAAGGCGATGTTCTATAGCTGTGAATTTTTGACAAATTGGATTCGAGCAAAAAATAACTCAGTGTGTAGCTGAGAAGATGTGGCTCAGACTCTTTGAGATGAGTCTGGGCTGTTTTAGTGGGAGAGGAATTCGAGATGAAAAAAGTACTTCTAGTGACATTTTCAGACAATGCGGATCATCAGGATACGTTGTTTGGAATGTACGAAGAAATGAGAAATCGAAGTGACTGGGATGTTTACTTGCTCTGCATCAAGACTCCGAAGGTGGAACTCCAGAAATCAGATCATACATGGCTGGTTGACTGCCCGGAAAGGCCTGGTGTAACAAAGAAAACATTCAATCTCCCACTGTTGTTTTCAATTATTCATCGTATCCGCAAGGAACATTTTGACGCGATTTATTTTGAAAGTCTGCATACGTGGAATCTTCCGATTATGATTATGTCTGGAAAAGCCAAGACCTATCAGGTAATCCACGAGGTCATTCCACACGAAGGAGACAGTCAGGTCAAGATGGTTGATTTGATGAACAAGGCTGTGGTTAAGTTCGCAGATACGATTGTCCTGCGTAACAAAACCTATATTCAGGATATGATCGACCGCTACGGAATCAGCGCAGACCGTGTAAAGTATCTGGAATTGTGGCGTAGATATCCGGCGTATACGACACCAGTACATAGTGGTCGAGTACTCTTCTTTGGAAGAATCAATCCATACAAGGGTGCCGATAACTTACTTGAAATTGTGAGACTGTGTCCGGACATTCGATTTGATGTGGTAGGACGAGTGGATTCGCAGATGCAGGGCATTGTGAATCAGCTTGCCAAAGAGAAAAATGTAAAGTTGAATAACGACTACGTCACAGAGGCAGAGATGCGAGAAGCATTCGTTAACTGTGACTGGGTAATAGTTCCATATAATTCTGCTTCTCAGTCTGGCATCATTATCGACGCTTACAAGTATAGCCGACCTGTTATTGCGTTTGCTGTGGGTGCCATTCCGGAGCAGGTGGATGATGGAAAGAGCGGTTATCTTGTTGAGGCGGGCGATAATGAAAAGTTTGCAGATAAGCTAAAGGAAGCCATGAAACTGAGTGCAGAAGAATATGATACGATGAGTAGCGATGCTTACCAGTATGGTAGTAAAAAATATGCAACAGGCGACGCTATGAATCGTTTTATGAAACTGTTCTGAATAATGGAGACGGAAAATGAAGCTGTTATATGTAACGAGTCAGTCAGGACGGAGAATAAACGGGTTTATGCGTTCGGCGATTATTGCAGCAAGACAATTGAATATTGATTTTACGATTGTCAGCAATATGGATCACGCAGACAAGCAATTATATGAAGAAGACTGCAGAACATACGGAATTAAAGCAGAACACATAGACTGCGACAGAAATCCGTTAGCAAAGAAGAACTACACGCTTGCTAAAAAACAGTTGCTCGATCTGATGAAGCGTGAAAAATACGATGTGGTTCATTGCAATACTCCGATTGGTGGTGTGTTGGGAAGAATCTGTGCAAATAAGGCTAAAATTCCGTATGTGATTTATGAGGCGCATGGGTTTCATTTTTGGACAGGTGCCCCCATAAAAAATTGGATTTGCTACTATCCGATAGAAAGATATATGGCGCACTTTACAGATATGCTTATCACAATAAATGATGCAGATTATGTTCAGGCAAAAAAATTCCGGTTAAAGAAAAATGGCCGAGTGGAAAAGGTCCCGGGTGTTGGAGTTGATCTGTCAAAATTTGATAAGGAACAACGCAAAACAGAAAAGGGTGAGGAGATTCGCTTGTCTCTGAGAAAGAGCTGGAACATAGATCCGAGCGCATTTGTTTTTGTATCTGTAGGAGAACTTAATAACAACAAAAATCAGGAAGTGGCGATTCGTGCCCTCGCAAAGGCCAATAATCCGAATTTTTACTATCTAATTTGCGGTGAGGGCGAAAATCGAAAGTACCTGGTAGAACTGGCAGAACAGCTTGGCGTTGGAAAACAAGTGAAACTCCTTGGATATCAAAGCAATATTCCAGATGTGCTCCTTGCATGTGATTGCTTTGTGTTTACGTCTTTTAGGGAGGGTCTGCCCGGAGCGCTGATGGAGGCAATGGCGTCAGGTTTGCCCTGTATTGCTTCAAAGATTCGTGGGTGTACTGACTTGCTGGGCGACAGTGATTATCTGTTTGACCCGAAAAATGTAGATGAGCTGGCAGATAAGATGAGGAGCATAGTAGATAAAGGCGAAAGACTGCGCGAGATTACAAGAAATAGCAATAATGTTGTGAACTTCGATCTAGATCACGCCATTCAAAGTCTTAAGAAACTGTATAAGAGTGTAGAGGATAGGTAAGATGAGTAAGAAAATCATGCATCTTTTAACAGGAACGAGTTTTTCAGGGGCGGAAAACGTTGCATGCCAAATTATGGCGTGCTTTAAGAACGATGCAGAGTATGAAATGTTTTACTGCAGCCCAGACGGGAAAATTCGTGAGGCACTAAAAGAACGTAATGTGCGGTTTGCGCCGATGAAAGAATGGTCCTTGTCAGAAGTTAAGCGTATTATCCGTGAAGAAAAACCAGATATTATTCATGCTCATGACATGAAAGCATCTTTTTTTGCAGCGCTGCTTTGCGGGAGGATTCCGCTGATTTCCCATGTGCATAATAATAATTTTGACTCTCGAGGAATCTCTGCGAAAGCGTTGCTTTACAGGTATGCTGCCCAAAAAGCAAGGCATATTTTTTGGGTGTCGAAATCTGCATATGAAGGATATGCATTTCATGAACAGTTCGAGGGAAAAAGCAGCATCCTTTATAACGTAATCGACGCAGAAGAAGTCTATAAAAAGGCCGCACAAGATGAAAAAGAATATGCCTACGATATTGTATATGTTGGTAGATTGACCCCTCCAAAAAACCCCCAGAGGCTGGTTAAAGTACTTGCTGGAATAGTAGAAAAGTATCCAGAGATGAAAGCCGCTATTATCGGCACAGGCGATTTGGAGGCAGAAACAAAGCAGGCAATTGCCGAGTACCATGCGGAGCATAGCATCGATATGTTGGGATATAGTAGCAACCCATATGGGGCAATGAAGCAGGCTAAAATTCTGATTATGACTTCGAGATGGGAAGGGCTTCCGATGTGCGCTCTGGAAGCAATGGCACTTGGTGTGCCGATTGTAAGCACACCGACAGATGGACTGAAGGAAATCGTCAATGATGGTAAGACAGGGTATTTGAGCGATGATGACGATGTCCTGATCGAGCGTTGCACGGATGTTCTGGAAAATAATGAACTGTACCAGAACCTGCATCACGCTACATTGGAAAAGGCAGCGCAAATTTTGGATATTAAAACATATAAGGAAGCACTGGATAAGGTTTATCGGCAGACAATGTAAAGAAACAATAGGTGGGGAGGAAATATCAGCGTGAAAGCAAGAATAGCTCTTTTTACAGCAAACGTGCAAGGTGGAATTTTACAGCTAACCGTACAGTTGTACAAGACACTTGTCGAAGAAGGGTACGACGTGAAGGTTGTAATGCCCTATGAAATTCATGATACAGACATCAGCTTGATTGCAAAGACTGACCTCCTCCAATACCATAAAGAAAAGAAAGTAATTGATCAGTCTCCTTATAAGAAAATAGCGGGCAGAATCAATAATATTCAGCCTGAGTTCATTTGGTATATGGACGATAGCGTGATATGTTCAAATGTTGGAATGTTTTTGAAAGGCGAAATTAAGCAGCTTTTAACACTCCACGACGCAGGAACGCACCATCCTACAAATAGCAGAAGCCTGCGGAGGGTCTTATTGGAGAAATACACGGAATTCATAAATAGAAGGTTCTATAAACGTGTAGATAAGTTTGTGTTGATGTCTCCGGAGAGTGTTGTGACGTTCGGTAATCTGTATCCGCACTATAAAGAAAAAGCTGTAATGATAACGCTTGGAGCGCATCTGCCAGATGCAAATGAAATTAAGCCTGTGGAAATGAATGCAGAAAGCGATTATCTGCTGTTCTTTGGACGGATTGATAAATATAAGGGTATTGGAAATCTATTAAAAGTATATCAGGATATTTCGGATAAAGCTCTCCCGCTGGTTATAGCAGGCGGTGGAAATTTTACAGAGGAAGAAAAAAGCCTGATTAATCAGTGCAATAACCTCACAGTTATCAATCGGTATATCGATGATGGAGAAATGAAATGGCTACTTCATCATATGACGGCAGCCGTATTACCGTATATTGAAGCAACTCAAAGTGGCATTATTCCGCTGGCATATTTGTTTGGCAAGCCGGTTGTTGTATCAAATGTTGCGGGGCTGACACAGTTCGTTGTGAATGGAAAGACGGGCATTATATGTAGCACACAAAATGAGTGGAAAAATGCCCTGATTGAAATGACCTCTGAAACCGCAAGAGCCTTTGAGAAAGAGATTCTCGAGTACTATTCTAAGAATATGGACTGGAACGCAAATGTAAGGGAGCTTTTTGCAAAGTTATGAAAAAAGTACTGATTGCAGTTAGCCAACTGAGAGTTGGTGGAGTATCGAAGGCACTAATTGAACTGCTTAAAAATATATGTGATAAGTGCGAAGTGACACTTCTTTGCTTTGATCATGACGGCGCATTTTATAGCGATATTCCTGAACAGGTTAAGATTGTTGAAGATAATGCATATTTGGCTCTTACAGAGCGTTCGGCTGGTGATTTGCAACAGTACGGTTCTAAATATAAAGTGATTCGTCAGGTTTGCTCGGCATGGACGAAGTGTTTCAATAAAAGAATACCTGCGAATTATATATGCAATAAAGTTGGAAAAATTGACGGAGTTTATGATATTGCAATTGCTTTTGGACATCCACAGCAGGAAAATATCTTTTGCAACCTAGCCGGAGAGGTTGTAATAAATTGCGTAAACGCAAATAAAAAAGCAATTGTAATACACTGCGATTACGAAATGTATGGGGGACATTGTCCATATAATGATAAGCTGTTGCTGAAATTTGATAAGATAGCGGCAGTGTCTAAGAGTGTGGGTGCAGCGGTGATTAGATGCATTCCCGAAGCAGAAGATAAAATATGTGTTTTGAGAAATTTTCATGATTTTAAACTAATCAATGAGATGGCATCGCAGGATACAATAGAATATCAATGTGAGAATTCCTTGGTAACTGTAGCGCGGTTAAGCGGTGAGAAGGGACTTGAGCGCGGAATTGAAATCGTAAAGGAACTAAAAATGGATGGATATGACGTGGAATGGCATATCGTTGGTGGTGGACCGTTACGAAGTCAGCTGGAGCACTTAATTGGTGAGAATCATGCAGACGATTATATTGTTTTAGAAGGCGAGCAGGTTAACCCGTATAGATATATTAAAGGTGCGGATTATCTGTTTGTGCCATCCATCCACGAAGCTGCACCTATGGTTTTTGATGAAGCTGCAAGCTTAAAGGTGCCGGTAATTTCCACAGACACTCTGTCAGCGAGAGAGCTGGTTGAGGATAGAAAAATAGGTCTTGTGGGTGAGACGGAGCACATCAAAGAGCTTCTGAAATATGCGCTCGATAATAAAGGTATCTTTAAGAGTATGGTATTGCAATATGAGTCGAGTAATACCGAGGCTTTGCATGATTTTGAGAGCTTGTGTGATAAATGAGATTAAACATGGTGAATTCCACATATGAGAGGATAATTGAATGCTACACAGAGAAGTTGATTTAAAAGAGGATCAATGGAAAATGTGCGGGATAGGAGCACTTATCATCCTGGGACTCTTTGCTAGAGATATGATGGGGATAAGTGTGAACAAATTCCTGTTTTTATTGCTTGCGCTGATTCCAATCTTTTTTTTGGAAACAAAAAATGTTGCAGTTTTTACGTGCTTTTTGGTCCCTTTGTATGTTGGACTGCCGGGAAATTTTATTTCAGTATTTTTGCTTGCTAGATTGTTTTACGACGCAGTCAAGTATAAGTTTCCTATTGAAAAGACGGGATTTGTTCTCACACTATGTGTGGTTGCCTACATCACCGTTCAAGACTTCTTGACAGGGTATACAGGAATTTATCATTTAATGGCTGCGTTTGATTTCATACTTCTGGCATTTTCTATGGCAGTAATTCGACAATATAGGGTTGGTACGCAGGCAGTCGTGGCTTATGCTATTGGTAATTTTGCATTAGGTGCAGTTATGCTTAGTGCGACGCTTTCTTATTATTCTTTGCAAGATTTGATGAATCCGGCAACTAGACTGGGTTATACGGGAATGCTAATTGGAAATACAGGAGCTAATATGGCAACCTCTATTGACCCGAACTTCTATGCAATGAATACAATTGCATGCATATCTACAGTAAGTTTGCTTCTGCCAGAATTTCAATCTAAAATAGGAAAGATGGCAGCTGTTATTTCTATGATTGGCAGTACAGTGTGCTGCTTGGTTGGATTGTCCAGAACGTTTATCATCCTACTAGTTGTATGGGGTGTTTTGTGGTTCCTGAGCCAAGGTGACATAAAGAAAACTGTCGCAGTTTTAGCCGTGATGAGTTTGTTCGTGTTTGCCTTTCTCAAGTTTATGCCGACAATAGCACAAGGTTTCTTAAATCGCTTTGAGGGTGCAGATGTTGTTGGAGGAAATGGTAGAATCAATCTGATTTTATTGTACTTCAAACCTTGGTTCGAAACGGTTTTGTCTATTTTATTTGGAATTGGGTTGTTTAATTGTCATACACATTGTGCACCGTTGATGTATCTGTTTGGTTTGGGGATTGTTGGAACAATTCCACTTTTTTCTTGGTTTGCATACCAGTGGAATCGATGCGCTAAATGTTGTAGAAAAGTTGGTTTCCAGAAAATAGTGCCATTGCTCCTTACCTTGATCGGATATTCATCTATTCCGGCTGCCGGAGCAATAAACTATACATTGCCAATAATGATATCGATGATTGCTTTAGTATCGGAAAACCGCATGGGAGAATCAAATGAATAAGAAGAGAATTGAACGTGCCCTTGGTCGGCTTCTATTTGTATTTGCGTCCAGATTGCCAGAATCAACATCTCCGGTAAACTTTGGTGCAAAACGTTTCCGTGCCTTGTGTGGACGGCTTATCATGAAGTCATGTGGAGAGAATGTCAATATTGAAAAGGGTGCCTTTTTTGCATCAGATACATGTCTGGGAAATAAATCTGGAATTGGAGCATTCAGCATAATATCCAATACAACGGTGATTGGTAATAATGTTATGATGGCCCGAGAGTGCATTATTAATCCGAGCAATCATAAAATGGACGATATATCCCGTCCGATGAATCAACAGGGATTTGAACCTGTTCGTCCGGTTATCATTGATGATGATGTGTGGATAGGAAGCAGAGCTATTATCCTTCCGGGGGTTCATATTTATCGGGGGGGGGTCGTTGCTGCTGGCGCTGTAGTGACGCAAGACGTTCCAGAATATGCAATTGTAGGTGGAGTTCCTGCAAGAATAATTAGATTTAGAAATAAGTCAAAGATCATCGAAGGAGAATGATTAATATGAAAGTTGGTATCCTGACGTTTCCGCACGCACCCAGCTTGGGGGCGATGCTCCAAATGGGGGCGTTGTACCATGTCATAGAGGAAATGGGGCATGATGTTGCAGTTATCAACTATGTTTCTGATAAAGTAAACCACAAAAAAACACGAACCATAACGCCAAAGGCCATTCTAATTGAAATGTTATCGAAGTGTTTTCTAAAAAGTGCAAGACCGTCGTATCAGGAGTTTGAGCAAAAGCTGAAAATGTACCCAAGTCAGGTGGTTTCCAGCACTGAGCAAATGAGTGAACTGAGCAAGGGACTGGACAGAATAATTGTGGGAAGCGATCAGGTGTGGAATCCGGTTGTGACAGGACATGATTTGAATTTTTACCTTGAGTTCTGTTCAGAACCGGAGAAAAAGGCATCGTATGCAGCCAGTTTTGGCTACATGCAGGCGGATCCGGAATACGAAGAGAAAATCTCTGAACTTCTCAAAGAATTCGCCTTTTTAAGTGTTCGAGAAAAAGATGGACAGGATATTGTCAAATCCCTTACTGGACGCAAGGCAGAATTGGTCTTGGATCCCACATTGCTTGTATCGGCAGACTATTTAAAAGGCGAAATGGAACCGTGTCATAGAAAAAAGAAATATGTTTTGTTTTTCTGTATTAAGCCGAGTGTGGGACTTCGTGAAAAAGCAGAACAATATGCAAATAAATATGGCTATGAATTGGTGACAGTCGGGGGAAGAATCAAAGAACGATTTGATCCCCGAAAGCATCCTGAATATGGTGTTGGACCCAAGGAATTTCTGGGTTTAATAAATGGGGCACAGTGTGTGTTTACTAATTCGTTTCACGGTATGGCAATTTCAGTGGCATTGCATAGAGATTTCTTTGTGGAATTCTCTTCGGATACCAATTCACGTCTGGTGAATTTAACTGAAATGCTTGGAATGGAGAATCGTGTTGTAAGAGACAAAACCCCGTTAGAGGAAAAGATTGACTACACACATGCTGACGAAGTGTTGCAACAAGAGCGCAAGGTTTCGATGCAATATCTGGAAAAAGTGCTTCAGTAATTAAGAGGAAAACATGAACAGAACACAAAAATTTGCATTAAATTCGTTAACTTCTATGATATCACAGATTGTAGTTATGGCTGCGGGCATGATTACACCCCGTCTGATGATTGCTACATATGGCTCAGAAATGAATGGACTGGTGAGTTCATTAAACCAATTTATTTCATACATAACGCTGGTTGAAGCTGGAATCGGTGGAGCGGCTATCTACTCGCTATACAAGCCTCTTGCGGAGGAAGACCATGCTCGAATAAGCAGTATAGTAGTGGCTGCAAAAAAGAGCTACCGGCAGGCCGGATATATTTTCTCGGCGGGTATTTTTATTCTGGCTGTTGTTTATGGCCTCCTTTCGAATGCAGAGTCTGTCACTTTTGGTACGATTTTTACTCTGGCAATTATTTTAGGAATCAACGGCTGCTTCGATTTTTTCTTTGTAGCGGGCGATAGAGTCTTGCTGACAGCGGATCAAAGAAATTATGTTATTTCATTTGCAACAATCATTAATACGGTGTTAAGAACGGTAATTATTTGTGTAATGACAGCGCATCAGATGAACATTTTACTGTTATACGGATGTGCGTCAGCGCTTGTCATTATCAAAGCAGGAATTATCGTATGTTATTCTCATAATAATTATACATATCTTGACAAAAAAGCTGTGCCGGATAGAGGCGCGATGGAAAAGCGCTGGGAGGTAATCTATCAACAGATATTAGGAATTATCCAAACGGGTGCGCCGACAGTTCTCGCCACAATTTTGTTGAATTTGGTTTCTGTCAGTGTGTATTCAATTTATAATATGGTGATTTCTGGGCTTAATGGTGTTCTAAGTATCTTTATATCGGGATTGCCTGCTGGATTTGGAGATCTAATTGCACGGAGAGAAGAAACGACCCTAAGAAAAACTGTATCGGAATTTGAGGTGGCATATTACTATATCTTATCGATAGTGTACGGTCTGGCATTCGCTTTGATAATGCCCTTTGTGTCGGTATATACAAAGGGTCTATCTGATGCGAATTACTACTATCCTCTTTTGGGTGCTGTTATTGTTCTTAATGGATTGTTATACAATATCAAAACACCCCAGAGTATGTTAATTGTATCTGCAGGAATGTACAAAGAAACAAGATGGCGGGTAACAATCCAAGGGTTAATCATTATAGTGTTTGGCGCGATAGGCGGACGATTGGCAGGTATGGTTGGAATAATGCTTGGATCCTGTCTTTCTAATCTGTATAGAACGATTGACTTGTTGTTTTTTACACCAAAGTATATAACGCACGCATCGCCATTAAAATCATTGCTTCGGATGCTTCTGGTGATGGTGAATATTATTGTGATTTATGGCCTATCGTTAGTCTATAGTCCACAGTGCATGAGTTATCTGCAATGGTTCAAATTAGCAATAATATATGGCGTTTGGGCAGTTGTAGTGGTCACTGCTAGCGCTTATGCGTTTGAAAAGAAAGAATTTATTTCCGTGATGAAGAGAATGCTTTCTTTGGTAAAACGAAAGGTGTGAAATAGATGCTAGAAGGCGTAAAAAAAGAATTTTGTTACGGATGCTCAGCATGCGCTACGGTTTGTCCTAAAAATTCAATTGAGATGATACCCGATGAAGAAGGGTTTAAGTATCCGGTAGTTGATAATGTAAAATGCGTAGGCTGTGGTTTGTGTGAAAAGGCTTGCCCTGTTTTGAAACCCAAAGGTAACGTGAGCAGCACAGTTCAAAAGGCCTACGGAGTGAAACATAATAACGAAAACGTACTTCGAACAAGTGCAAGCGGAGGATTCTTTACGGCGATATCTGATGTCATATTGGCAGAAGGCGGTGTTATCTATGGGGCTGCCTTCGACGACGACATGGTGGTAAGACATTTCAGAGCAACAACTGCTTTAGAACGAGACCGGATGAAGGGCTCAAAGTATGTTCAAAGTGATATAGGAGACACATATCTTCTAATAAAAAAGGATTTACAAGATGGTAAAAAGGTCCTCTTTACAGGCACGCCTTGTCAAACAGATGGTTTAAGACGAGCACTTCAAGGCAGAACGGACAACCTAATTTGTGTTGACTTGATCTGCCACGGTACACCGAGTCCGTTGGTATTTGCCGATCATATAAAAATGATTGAGGCTAAAACGCATAAGCGTGTTATAAACTATTGCTTCCGACCAAAAAAATGGTCATGGCATGTCCATAGAGAAATAGCATACTTGAGCAATGGAAAGGAATATCATTCAAACGCATACTCGGATTTGTGGCGGACGATTTACTATATGAAGTTGGCGACGAAATTATCATGTCATCATTGTCAGTATTCGTGCCTTAATCGTCCAGGTGACCTTACAATGGGAGATTGTCGAGGCATTGATGCTGTTTGTCCTGGGTTTGGAAGCAATGAGGGTGTGTCACTTGTACTGGTAAATACTCCAACAGGTGTGGAGTATTTTGAAAAAGTCCGATCAGCCATGAAGGTAATTGAAATATCGATTGATGATGTTATGCAACCTCCGTTGAGAGAACCGAGCAAGCAAAGTGGAAATCGTATGAAGTTCATGTCTGTATACCGGAATAAGGGGTATATGTCTGCAGTACATGCATGTTTGGGAAGATTATATTATCTAAAATACAACGTCAAAAAACTACTGAATAAGAACTGATGTGATTAATAGAATATGTGTGAGGATTAGATCATGCTAAAGAAATTGGTAAAAAAGATAGTGATGGGACATAAGGCTGACTGCGAAAGCTATCTGGCATTTTTGAAGCGGGGGGGGGGCAACTGTTGGCGATAATGTGAGAATCTTTACTCCTTCGCAGACGCACATTGATGACCAGGCACTCCATCTCCTTCATATTGGATCGAATGTAGTAATTACTGGGCCGGTTACCATTTTGACGCATGATTATAGTTCTTTTGTGTGTATGAGACGTTACCCGGAAAGAGAACGCGCAGTTGCAGCGATGAGATCTGTAACGATTGGTGATAATGTGTTTGTTGGGTGGGGAGCCACAATTCTCCCGGGCACTACAATTGGAGAAAATACAATTATCGGTGCGGGAGCTGTAGTATCTGGCAATATTGAAGCGGATTCTGTTTATGCGGGAAATCCGGCGAGAAAAATAATGACGTTGGAAGATTTTTATCAAAGACGAATTGCTCGGCAAGAAGGAGAAGCAAGAAATATCTACAAGTCCTATCTGAATAGCTTCGGAAAAGAACCGACTGCAGAATGCTTTTACGGATATGAATCGTTATGGGCAAGGTCAAGGTATTCTCATTGTAGATATGACTCATATTCGAATTTCTGCGATTCAATTAAAGAACAAATCATGGAGGGAAAAAACAAATGATTATCACGAAAACACCATTTCGGATGTCCTTCTTCGGTGGCGGCACCGATATGGAAAGCTTTTTTAGGGAGAATGGTGGTGCTGTACTTTCCACTACCTTCGACAAATACTGCTATGTGAACGTTCGTCATTTGCCGCGGTTCTTTGATTATTCTACAGAGCTTTCCTACTCAAAGACGGAACGTGTGACAAACATCGATGATATTCAGCATCCGGCGATTCGAAATGCGATGAAGATGCTTGATATGCATGAGATTCGTCTTACATATGAAGCAGATCTTCCGGCTCGTTCTGGTCTTGGCACCTCTAGCTCTTTTGCGGTTGGAATGTTGAATGCATTCTATGCACTCAAGGGAAAATATGCTGATAAGAAAAAGTTGGCGGACGAAGCAATTTACCTTGAGCGCAACTTGTGTCAGGAGGCCGGTGGCTGGCAAGATCAGATTGCGGCTTCCTTTGGTGGTTTCAACCGCATCAACTTCAATGCAGATGGCTACGAAGTACTGCCTGTTATCATTTCGCCGGAACGCAAAAAGCAGCTTAATAAGAATCTGATGATGTTCTTTACGGGCTTTACTCGTTTCTCTTCCGATGTTCAGAAAGCAAACGCTGTAGGAAAGCAGGATAAGACTGCTCAACTTAAGGAAATGCTTGCGCTCGTTGATGATGCGGAGCGTGTTTTGACGGACAAGAACACTGACCTCGATGATTTTGGCAGAATGCTTGATCACACTTGGAAACTGAAACGTCAAACCGGTTCGGCTGTTTCGACTAATAGCATTGATGAACTGTACGCAAAAGGCATGGCTGCCGGCGCACTGGGCGGAAAACTGCTCGGTGCTGGTGGCGGAGGATTCCTTGTGTTCTATGTGCAGCCGGATCACCAGGATGCTGTTCGTTGGGCGATGCGGGATTTGATGTACATCCCATTTGAGTTTGAAGACGGCGGTACTAGAGTGATTCATTATACACCGGAAATGTACGAGCCCAAAAACTGAACAATGGGAGGACAAAATGAAATCCCGGAGGATTTTGCTATGGGGATGGTTTGGTTTTGAAAATTTAGGAGATGATCTTCTTCTAAATACGATGCTAGAAAACTTGTCTCCCTATTCCGGAACAATTACAGTTCCGATGCGTTCACAGTACGATATAAAACATCAAAACGTAAAGCAGATTGAGCGAAATTACACAGCATTGTTTAGAGAAATTCCCCATAATGATATGCTGATTATTGGCCCGGGTGGATTGTTTCCATTCGATAATCCTAGGAAAGTTGCTATTTACTTTTTTACTGCGTTATTGTGGAAAGTCTTTGGACGAAAAGTAGCATTTTTTGGGGTGGGCATTTCAGAACGCATGGGTTCATTCAGTAAAGCAATTTGGCGAGCAACTGCGGCGATATCGGACTTGTTTATAACTCGAAGTCCTGCAGTTGTTGAAAAAATTGGATGTATCGAATCACCTAAAATACATACAATGGCGGATACAGTATTTGCGTCATCTATGAGATTCAAGAATTCCTGTTGCGAGGATAGGGTGGGAATATTTGTTGCAAATCTTGAGCAGCAGGGAATGGAAGATGAGTACAAGTCTTCGGTAACAACATGGCAGGGCGTTGTTTCTGAATTGTTGGATAGAGGGTTTGCAGTTGATCTGCTTGCGTTTACAAGAGGATCTGATGATAGATTGATTTCGGATATTGCAGCTGCTTTTAGTAATCGGGGGGGGGTACAGACGATCCCCTACGAGAATGCGCTTAGTGCAGTTGAAGGACTAAACAGATATAAAATAACGATATCAATGAGATTTCATGCATTGGTGTTATCCTTACTTGCAAATGTACCAACTGTTCCGATTGCGTATGGCGAAAAGACATATTTGCTTGCGGAGAAAAGTGGACTGTCTAAGTATGCAATAGTCTGGAATAGCTTCCAAAAAGAGTATTACGGATATACGCAGGATGCACCACTAAGCGAATTAGTGAAAAGAATTGATTTGCTAATTACAAATCGTGACGATGCTCAAAATGACATGAGACAAAGCAGGGAAGCGTTTAAAACTTCGGCAACTTACGCAATGAAACAGCTGATAGAATTAGCCATTCAGGAATAAAAATGAGGTTTAACTAGATGAAAACAGTAATAATGGCCGGAGGCAGGGGCACCCGGATTTCCTCTGTTGCCAGTGATATCCCCAAGCCGATGATAAAAATCGAAGGAAAGCCTGTTCTGGAACGTGAGCTGGAGTGTCTGCGCGACCAAGGATTCACAGACATTATTTTGACCGTTTCTCATCTCGGAAACATCATCATGGACTATTTTGGAGATGGTTCAGGTATGTCTCCGGCAACAGGGAAGCCCTTTGGAGTTCATATTGAATACTATTTTGAGCAGGAGCCGCTGGGTAATGCCGGTGCACTTTTCAAAATCAAGGATAAGTTGGATTCTGATTTTCTGTTGCTGAATGCTGATGCCGTGTTCGATGTGGATTTCAATCGGTTCGTGGCCTTTCATAAGCAGCATGGCGGTTTGGTTACTCTTTTCACGCACCCCAATAGCCATCCCTACGACAGCGGACTCATTATTGCTGATAAAAATGGGGCTGTTGAGCAATGGTTGGCTAAGGAAGATGAACGTCCGGAGTACTATCGTAATCGTGTCAATGCTGGACTTCATGTTATCAATCCAACCATTTTGGATCATCCGGGGATTGAGGCGGACAAGGTTGGCACTGTGGGAGAGAACGGGAAGCCCATCAAAGTTGACCTGGATCGGCAGCTTCTTAAGCCGTTGGCAGGAACCGGAAAGATGTTCTGCTACGATAGTCCTGAGTATGTGAAGGACATGGGGACACCTGAACGCTATTATTCTGTATGCGAGGATTACAAGACAGGCCGCGTTTCTGGTAAGAATCTGAAGAACAAGCAGAAGGCGGTGTTCCTTGATCGGGACGGCACTATCAATAAATATGTGGGTTTCCTTCGGAACATAGACGAGTTTGAACTGATAGACGGCGTTGCAGATGCAATCAAAAAAATCAATGCTTCCGGTTATTTGGCAATTGTTGTTACGAATCAGCCTGTGATTGCCCGTGGTGAAGTGTCCTTTGAAGAACTCGGAGTGATTCACAACAAGATGGAGACACTTCTAGGCAAAGAGGGCGCATATCTGGATGCCATCTACTTCTGCCCACACCATCCGCATAAGGGATATGAAGGGGAGCGTCCAGAACTGAAGTTTGAATGTGATTGCCGCAAACCGAAACCTGGAATGCTGCTCAATGCAGCACGGGACTTTAACATTGACCTGTCGCAGTCTTGGATGATTGGTGATGGAGAAAATGACATCAAGGCGGGTCAGAATGCCAGATGCCAGACTGCTTTGATTGGCTCTGAGTCCTACGGACAGACTGTGACGGTATCGTCTTTGAAGGACTTTGTAGAACAGTACCTGAAATAAGAGGGGGAGTACTACTATGCGCGAACTGGATAACCGACTGATGAGACATATCGACTTGTTGGCAGAACGATACCCTTCTTTAGAATCGACAAGGAATGATATTGTTGCTGCATACCTTTTGCTGGAAGAGTCCTATAAGAACGGTGGAAAGCTTCTTGTGGCTGGCAATGGTGGTTCTGCAGCAGATGCGGAGCATATCGTTGGTGAGCTGATGAAGGGTTTCAAACTGCCTCGTAAGCCTGAAGCAGATTTCGCAGAAAAGCTGGTTGAAGAAAATCAGGAGCTTGGTTCTGTTTTGGCAGAAAATCTGCAGGGGGCACTTCCTGCAATTGCACTGGATGGTCATCCCGCTCTGTCCACAGCCTATATGAATGACTGTGAACCACTACTCTGCTTCGCACAGCAGGTCAATGGTTACGGTAAATCTGGGGATGTGTTCCTTGGCATTTCCACCAGTGGTAACAGTAAAAATGTGTTGTTTGCGGCGACAACCGCACACGCTAAGGGAATGAAGGTCATTGGACTGACGGGAGCAAAGGACAGCAAACTGAAGGATATGAGCGATGTGTGCATCAAGGCTCCGCAGACCGAGACCTATATGATTCAGGAACTGCATTTGCCTATCTATCATTGCCTGTGCCTGATGTTGGAAGATAAGTTTTTTGCGTGATTATGACTAAGCCGTGCTCAAAGCATGGCAACGCCATCCGAAAATGCTGCCTCTACGTGGCGGATGGCAGGCAACGGGATCCACTTCCGGCTAAAGCATATGATCGTCAATTCACTCTTTGGATGAGGAAAACTATAATGGGAAAGTATTTTGGGACTGATGGCTTCCGTGGCGAAGCCGGAATCACGCTGACCGCTGACCATGCCTACAAGGTGGGGCGTTTCCTCGGCTGGTACTACAACGCACTACGCGAGCGCAACGGCAATAACGAGCCTGCCCGCATCGTCATTGGTAAGGACACTCGCCGCAGCTCTTATATGTTCGAGTATAGTCTGGTGGCTGGTCTGACCGCTTCCGGCGCAGATGCCTACCTGCTGCACGTCACTACCACCCCTTCCGTGGCCTATATTGCCCGTGTAGACGACTTCGACTGCGGTATCATGATCTCTGCCAGCCATAATCCCTACTACGACAACGGCATCAAGCTGATTGACTGCTATGGCGAGAAGATGCCGGAGGAGATCTTGCTGCTGGTGGAGGATTACATTGACGGAAAGCTCCATGTGTTCGACAAGGACTGGCCGGAGCTGCCCTTTGCCCATCGGGAACACATCGGCTGCACTGTGGACTATGTGTCTGGCCGCAACCGCTACATGGGATATCTGATCAGCCTCGGCATCTATTCCTTCAAGGGCGTCAAGGTTGGTCTGGACTGCGCCAACGGTAGTTCTTGGAACATCGCTAAGTCTGTGTTTGATGCGCTGGGTGCAGATACCTATGTCATCAATGCACAGCCCAACGGTCTGAACATCAACAACAATGCTGGTTCTACCCACATTGAGGGTCTGCAGAAGTTCGTGGTAGAGAAGGGGCTGGACATCGGTTTTGCCTATGACGGCGATGCTGACCGTTGCCTGTGTGTGGATGAAAAGGGCAATGTCATCACTGGCGACCATATCCTGTACATCTACGGCTGCTACATGAAGGAGCGTGGCAAGCTGCTGACCAATACCGTCGTTACCACGGTCATGTCCAACTTTGGCCTGTATAAGGCTTTTGATGAGAAGGGCATCGGCTACGCCAAGACCGCTGTGGGCGACAAGTACGTCTATGAGTACATGGCCAAGAATGGCTGCCGTATCGGCGGTGAGCAGAGTGGCCATATTATCTTCAGCAAGTACGCCAGCACTGGTGATGGCATCCTGACCAGCCTGAAGATGATGGAAGTCATGCTGGCCAAGAAGATGCCCATGAGCAAGCTGGCTGAGCCGCTGAAGATCTACCCGCAGGTGCTGGAGAATGTCCGTGTGACCGACAAGAAAGCTGCACAGGACGACCCGGCGGTACAGGAGGCAGTCAAGGCTGTGGCAGAAGCACTGGGCGATACTGGCCGTATCCTTGTCCGTGAGTCCGGCACTGAACCGGTCGTGCGTGTGATGGTGGAGGCTCCTGACCACGATACCTGCCAGAAGTATGTATCTCAGGTTGTAGAGACCATTAAGAGCAGAGGCTACGGAGTTTGAGTGCAAACCTGAAACGAGGATGCGGAATCCTGCTGATTGCATCTGTGGTTCTTCTGTCTATCTTGGCGTTGCTGCCTGATGCGGATGTTGACCACGATGCAGGATATACTTCCTCAGAGCTGAGTATCCGAGAAACCGTAGATGGAAGCGTGACCAGCACAAGCTATGTGAATTTTGATGGAGTAATCACAGAAGCTATTGATATGGGCTATGCGACTGTGTGTAGAATGCGAGATGATAACGGTCGAGTTGTGGAGGAACGTTATCTTGATGCAAGCGGAAACCCTGTGGCAAGGTATGGGAATTACTACGGATTATCGTATAAATACGATGAAACCGGTACTGCGATAACATATCTTGATACCGAAGGTAATCCAATAATACGCAGTGATGGTTATTCTACTATTGTCAGAACGCAGGTTGATGGCAGGGCTGCCGATGATTTCTACTACGATTTAAACGGACAGCAGGTACAGTGCTCCGGTGGATACTATGGGCTTCATCGTGAGTATAATGCTGAAGGCCAGAACATTAGTTTGACCTTTTTCGATAAAGATGGTCATGCGGTGAGCACTTCATCTGGATATGCGATTAAGACATATCAGCGTGATATGGATGGTACCATTGCCGGTGAGCAGTATTTTGACATAGAAGGGAACCCAGCGAGGTCTTCGCTTGGTCAGTATGGCGAGTTATACCAACGCAACGAGCAAGGATACATCGGTCAGATCACCTATCTTGGTGCAGATGGCAAACCCACCCCTACCAATGCAGGCTATACTATCCTCAAACGTACCTATCATAGAGATGGAACAGTAGATACGGATATGTATTTTGATGCGAATGGCAATCCAAAGGCATTGTCTAAAGGGCAGTACGGCATCAAACGCAGTGGCAAGGTGAACCTTCTGCTTAACAGAAATGGCAACGTTATGCTGTGTGTGGACAACCTTCTGAATGGCTTCCCATGTATGGTAGTTGTTTTTGGCTGTGTGGTCTGCTTATTGATGATTGTTCTTCCGAAGAGTTTAAGCGTAGTACTGACGATTGTTTATGTGGCTTTCATCCTTTATGAAACACTGATGTTCCGTGAGTCAGGGGATGCAAGAACGAACTTTGTCCTCTTTTCCTATGCTGGGAAGTTCTTGAAAGAGCAGTCCGTGAGGGTGGGGGTTATCAATAACATCTGGCTCTTCATTCCGCTTGGAACGGGGCTGTATAGATGGTTTCAAAAGAAGTGGGCGTTGCTGGTTCCCTTCGTGATATCTGTGGCAATCGAAACAACCCAGTATATTACGGGACTTGGCATGGCAGAGTTCGATGATGTGTTCGGTAACACGATAGGTGGATGGATCGGAATCCTAACAGCGTATGTTTTAGTTTCCCCAATATCATAAAGGTGAAACTAAAACACAACGATATATTCATACGGATTCCAGTGCGAGGAGCTTGAAATTGGTCGATTATTGGGGTATCTTTATAAAAAGGAGACTCTTGTGCAGTGTAGTATCCAGTGATTGTAAGATGTGGAGGTGTTTATTATGATGGAAGCAGCTGGAAGGCTTAAAGCGGGCGATTATATTAAAGTACCGGGAGACCCATATAATTGGCATGAAGTTTATGGAGTGGATGAAGACTATACTTCATCGAGTGGCAGGAAGGTTTATCTTCGAATTGAAGGATACAAAGGCATTTTGGTTGATAAATCGGATTGTTTTGAGAAGAAGTAATGACGCACAGGATTTGTTTATAGTGCTGTATTACTGAATACGAAGCACAGTGGTTTCTGATTCACTGACTGGGCTGTGGGGCTTGTACCTCACAGCTTTGCCGCTCGAAACTTTGCACACCTCTATGTGGTGGGCGGCAGGCAACACATGAGAATGTGGCTAAGATGCAGAGAGGGAGAAAAGAAATGAACTTGCATAAGGATGCAAAAAGGTTTCTGATTTTTGAAAAAAGCTACTGGAACTATTTTTTGGAATTGGAGAAGCAGTTGCTCTCAACAAGAAGATATGTGGCTTTTGATGTGGCAAATTATAAGACGTATTCGATGGAGTATTTAAAGCTGATAGAAGCTGTTTGTAGTGAAATTGATGTGGTGGGAAAGGAGATAGCGCATCAAATTGACCCCGGTTTTAATGTTTCTGATAACTCTTCAACTATACAGAAGTGGTGGTATATAATTCAAGATTGGTATTCAGAAGAAAACGTGGAACCAATAAAAATGTTAGACGAGCTGGAATTCAGCCCGTGGGATGGATATCGCATAGAAGAATTTGTTGATAAGCGTGGCGCAAAAAGATTGCGGCTTGCGGAAAGTTCAAAAACTCCATATTGGTGGACTTCTTATAATAAGGTTAAACATAACAGAACATTGGACGATCCGGAGACACAGGAGCAGTATTTTCACAGGGCAAATCTGGGTAATTTGTGCCATGCCTTTTCAGCTTTGTATTTGCTGGAAAAGAAATATATGAAGTCGGTCGGTCGAGCTGAAGAGTATAATAGATGTCAGAAAAGTGAACTGTTTGAAAGAGAAAAGCCGGCATTCTTTGTTGATGAAAACGGATGCTGGTGCCAGTACATAGATGATTGATATGGGGATGACATAATGGCTGTTTGGAATTGGATTAATGCTAATGCGTCACAGCTTGGTTTGATAGTACTTATTGTAATGGTTCTCGTTGCACGTTTTTTCTGGAAACAACTGGTGGATAAGACGATTCCGTCTTACATGGAAGAAAAGGGAAAAAATCTTGCGACTAAGCAGGATGTTGAGGAAATTACAAGAAAGACTGAGCAAGTCCAAAAAGAATTCAAAGAGGATTTTGAACGTTTTACAACGGATATTCACTTCAAAAATGACTTTTATTCTCAGCAATATGAAGAATTGTACGCGGAGTTGTATACAATTATTATTCAATCTGAGTATATGCGTTATTTGATGAAGCTGAAAAACGGACAAACATTCTCGTTTGAAGATTACCCGTTTATTGCTGTGTCGCCTATTCATAGATCCAAGACAAAAGTAGAAACAAAAGATGATGCTTCTTTAACAGTGTCACATACGGAGGAACAGATAGAGACTCCAGAATCAAAATTCACATGCCTGAAATTGAGTGAACTGATTATTGATAGAGGGAAGTTTGCATCACCAGAATTGCTTAAACTTGCAGTTTCATATAGATTGGTACATGGTCTTATCATGGATAGCGATGTAACAAAAAATGAAGATTTCAGATTGCAGGGAGAAATTGTGCGTCGAATTGTACGGGAATATAATGAGTTGAGATGTAATTTAAAAATGGATTACAGCGACGAAGAAATAGAGAATGGACAAATTCTTGGTATAGAAGTTGCGCAAAAATAAGGTCTTTTGTTGATTGTAATCTCTTATTCACAGTGCTATACTAACCTTAAATCTTACATAATCTTATCGGAGATATCATCCTATGCCCAGAACCAAAGGCAGCAAGAACCGCATTACCGCATCTACCGATTTCGACGCTCAGATTGCAAAAATGCAGAAAGACAAGGCGATGCTCGAAGAAGGTCTTTCCAAGACTGTCGCCTAGATTGAAGAGCTGAAGACCGACATCAAGTCTCTTCGTGAAAGTCTAAAGCCGCAGAAGGCGGAGATCAAGCAGACCGAAAAAGAAATCGCAAAGCTGGAGGCTAAGAAGGCTGCCGAAGTTGCTAAGAAGGTCGAGACCGAAGCTGTGCTGAAGAAGCTGCTTGCATCCGGCATGACGGCAGATGATGTCCTCAAAAAACTGAAATAAAGCAATACGCCGTGTGAACTCCAGAAGTTCACACGGCGTATTCTTGAGCACGATATATAGTTTGTAACGGAAATTAAAACGAGGTGAAATTTAATGGGTAATACACGTACACCTAAAATGAAAAAGTAATTGCAACCAAAGACAGAGAAAATCCTACCCCCCCTAGAAAAGCGATTAAATTTGCACAAGATATGGACAATTGACAAGAAATACACTTTTAGATATACTGAAAGTGCTTTTACCAGTAGGCAGGATAGAGCAATGCAGCGGTGCAACTTGAGCGGCCTGCTGGCTTTTGCAGGAGGACGACTTTTTTGAAAGCCGTCCTTTTTTGCATATAAACAGAAAATGTCCTCCTGGAAAATGAATGCGTAAAACCGCGGGAGTTTGAGGGCAGAGCCCTCAAATGGTAAAAGGGGGTAAGACAGTTGAAAAGAAAGAGTAAGCTTACATTACAAGAGCGTTCTGTCATTGAAATCAGTTTATATCAAGGGATGACGCTCGAAGAAATTGGATTAAAACTGGATCGCCACCCAACAACCATAGCTCGAGAAATTAAAAGCAACAGGACCTTGGTTTCGCATCGTACTTATTTTGGAAATGATTGTAGAAGAGCTAATATTTGTGAAAAAAGGAATCTTTGCGATAAGCCAGAATGCAAACGAAAATGTGTAGCATGTAAAATAAAGAATTGCCATGAATACTGTAAGACGTACAGTAAGACATACTGTTTAATGATTAATTCATCACCGTATGTGTGTAATAATTGTAAGAGCCGACCGTTTTGTAATTCGGAAATGTACGTTTATACGGCTAAGTCGGCCGATGAGAAAGCGGCGAAAAGACGGAGCGATACCAGAAAAGGAATTAGATTAAATGAAACTGAGCTGGAACAGGTAGATAACTTGGTTTCGGGACTAGTGAAGAAAGGCCAGCCTTTAAGCCATATTGTTTCTGAACATCAAAATGAGTTGCCGGTAGGTTTGAGGACAATATATAATTATATTGATGCCGGTGAATTGACCATAAAAAATATTGATCTTCGAAGGAAAGTAGTTTATAGAAAGCGTAAAAAGAAACACAACAACGACAGGTTGGACAGGCAAATATGTCGGCAGGGGCGCACATATGAGGCGTTTAAGAGTTATATAGAGAATACGGATGAAAATCAAGTCGTTGAGATGGATACAGTTAAAGGAAAACGTGAGAAATCGCAATGTCTCCTTACAATGATTTTTCGGAAGAATAGTGTGATGCTGATTTTTCTTCTCTCAGATTGCAAGGCAGAATCAGTTACGGCGGTGTTCGATTTCCTTGAGGATGGGCTTGGATTAGAGCGGTTTATGAGGCTATTTCCTGTTGTATTGACTGACAATGGTAGCGAGTTTAAGTATGCTGATCGTTTAGAAACTACAAAGGAACTCGAAGATAGGACAAAAATTTTCTACTGTGACCCAATGGCTTCATGGCAGAAGCCGAAAGTTGAAAAGAACCATGAGTTTATTCGATATATTATTCCCAAAGGAAAGAGTATGGCATTTCTCACAGAGGAAAAGGTGGTTCTATTGATGAACCATATTAACAGTATCAGAAGAGAAAGTTTGGGAGGACGTTCTCCGTGGCAGGTGGCATCTGAAGATGAAGATATGCGTGTTCTGATGAACCTTCTTAATATGAAAGAAATTGAGTCAGACAATGTGCTGCTGACGCCAGATTTACTGGATGATTGATCTTATATGGACTTTTGTCCTTTTTCTTTTAACATAGAGGCTGCAATTACTTTTGCAAATTATATTGGCAGCCTTAGCTTTGCTATACCCTTTTGTATTAGCAAAGAAACAAAAAACGACGTAAATTATGGAAGAAATTGTGGATTTAAGCAAAAATGATGTTACACAAAAGCCCAGAGAAGGGCAAATACGAAGAGATGAGGTTCAATGGACTGCAATGAGTATTTCATTCAAGCTTACAAAAATTACCGCCGTTGTTTGACGACATCGGAGTAGAACTGGACAAAACGTGTTGGTATACCATCAAGGTCCTGATTTATGAAATCGTATTTAATGCGAAGGAGCACGGAAAAGCGCAGAAGTGCTTCGTACAAATCACAAAAAACTCCATTGCTGTTTTCGACGATGGAACGGAATTTGATCCTCAGGAGATGAAGCAGCGTGAAGAATGCCATGGCGGTGCAATGGCATTGCAGGACGTGATGGAGAACTATCCGGAAATCGTGTTGAAAAGCACCTATGCCAATGGACTGAACCGCTTTGAAATGATATTCCCGAATGAGGTTTTTGATGTAAACCAGATGAGCGAAATTGTGATACCAGATTTATACTACATGAGAGGAGAAGTTCAACTGAAATACCCTGAGGGCAAGTTTCGATATTACTTCATCGATATTGGCGAAATACCAACGGGACAAAGCGGCGAATTGTTTGCAACATACAGTGGAATTGCTGTTTTGGTAGAAAAACTTCAGAATAACGTCGAGAAACTGACAGAGGATAGCGAGATATTTGTGCGTTTTCCGAACACATCAAGGCCTGACTATAAGAAGGTATATTCTATGATGGCCCGAGTGCTGTGGGGGCGAATGATGCCAGGGAAAATAAAGATATCGCTGAGCCCGGCCTCGTTGGAAACAGAGACAGAGTGAATGAAGGAATCGTATAATTCGTTCCATATCGAATAAAATATACCCGTTTTTCCCTCCATCTCTCAAAATCATTTCCGGTGAAATTTCAGCAAAAGAGGCAGCAGAGGAGCGCATCTGGGCAGGGCGAACGCCCCGGGTCCCGGACGCTCCGAGGAGTGCACGCGGTATCACATGAAAAATGTATACGCATAAAACGCACAAAGATGCAAAAAACATCCAAAAACACAAAATTGCGAAAAACCTTGAAAATAACGCTGAAACGTGGTATAATTTTGGTACGAACAAGCCGGTTTTGGTACGACAACGGTATGCTGTAGTACTGTAACTGTTGTTTCAAAATTATGAACGATCACAAAAAAATTGTGAAAATTTAGCGTAGCTACGACGACACCTATCAGGTTCAGGTCGTGTCTTGGTACGACAACGAGAACTCCTACACCTCTCAGATTGTTCGTACCATTAAGTACTTCGCCGAGAACTGCTAATGACGTTCTAACGTTAAAAAGTGCTTGAGGCGCCATGCTGAGTAACGGCTGATAACGGCTTTGCCGGTACGAATATGCTGTGATCGGCGCGACAACAGGATATTGAGTTCAATACCCTTCCTCTTGCGGGATTCCGTGAGAGGAAGGGTGTTTTTTATCTGCTTGCAGGGAGAAAATCCAAAGAAAGGATGATTTGCTCTGAGAATTGTGCTATACTGAACTTACAACGTCCCGGAGCCGATGTACCAGGCAGACGATATTGCTTCTCTTTGCAGGGAGCATCAGGCAACAGGGAAAAGCATATACACTATAAAAAGTTCACTTTTGGGAACGAGGTAATCAAGAATGGGAAAGTATTTTGGAACCGATGGCTTCCGTGGGGAAGCGGGCATTGATTTGACCGCTGACCATGCCTACAAGGTTGGCCGTTTTCTGGGCTGGTATTATAACGCTCTGCGCGAGCGCAACGGCAACAATGAGCCCGCCCGTATCGTTATCGGCAAGGACACCCGCCGCAGCTCCTATATGTTCGAGTACAGTCTGGTCGCAGGCCTGACTGCTTCCGGCGCAGACGCCTACCTGCTGCACGTCACTACCACGCCGTCTGTGGCCTACATCGCCCGTGTGGATGACTTTGATTGCGGCATTATGATCTCTGCCAGCCACAATCCGTTCTATGATAACGGCATCAAGCTCATCGACTGCTACGGTGAGAAGATGCCCGAGGAGACCCTGCTGTTGGTCGAGGACTACCTTGACGGCAAACTCCATGTGTTTGACAAGGACTGGCCGGAGCTGCCCTTTGCACACCGAGAGCACATCGGCTGCACCGTGGACTATGTGGCAGGCCGCAACCGCTACATGGGTTATCTGATCTCTCTGGGCATCTATTCCTTCAAGGGCATTAAGGTCGGTCTGGACTGCGCCAATGGCTCTAGCTGGAATATCGCTAAGTCTGTGTTTGATGCTCTCGGCGCAGATACCTACGTCATCAACAACAAGCCGAATGGCCTGAACATTAACAACAACGCTGGCTCTACTCATATCGAGGGCCTGCAGAAGTTCGTAGTGGAGAACGGTCTGGACGTTGGCTTTGCCTTTGATGGCGATGCTGACCGCTGCCTGTGCGTGGACGAGAAGGGCAACGTCATTACCGGCGACCACATCTTGTACATCTACGGCTGCTACATGAAGGAGCACGGCGAGCTGATGAACAACACCGTGGTCACCACGGTCATGTCCAACTTTGGCCTGTACAAGGCCTTTGACGAGCAGGGCATCGGCTACGCAAAGACCGCCGTGGGCGACAAGTACGTCTACGAATACATGGCTAAGAACAGCTGCCGGATTGGCGGCGAGCAGAGCGGCCACATCATCTTCAGCAAGTACGCCAGCACTGGTGACGGCATCCTGACCAGTCTGAAGATGATGGAAGTTATGCTGGCGAAGAAGATGCCCATGAGCAAGCTGGCCGAGCCGCTGAAGATCTACCCGCAGGTTCTGGAGAACGTCCGCGTCACCGATAAAAAGGCCGCGCAGAACGACCCGGCGGTGCAGGAGGCAGTCAAGGCTGTGGCTGAAGCGCTGGGCGATACCGGCCGCATTCTGGTGCGCGAGTCTGGCACGGAACCGGTCGTTCGTGTTATGGTGGAAGCTCCCGACCACGATACCTGCCAGAAGTACGTTTCTCAGGTCGTGGAGGTCATCAAGGGCAAGGGCTACGCCGTCTGAGACGGAGCACTGCGGCAGATGTTGCCCGTGCACCAAAATGCGGGCGGCAGATACGCTGTGTGGCGTGATTCTGCATCTTTTTGTTGACAAACCCGCACTTTTTGCGTATGATAAAGGTAACACTGAAAATTGTGTCAAATTGGCTGTGAAGAGAAGAGTACGCACCGTCTGCGCCTGACAGAAAGCCCGAAGGATGGAACCGGGCAGGCCGCGCGATGCCGAAGATGGTCTCGGAGCTGCGCAGGTGAAAATTGAGCCTGCGACGGGTGCGCCCGTTACCGCGCTGCGCCGTGCTTTTTGGCCCGGCAAAAGGCTGCGCCCGCAAGGGTGCGGCGAAGCAAGGTGGTACCACGAAAGTTTCAGGCTCTCGTCCTTGTCCGGCTCAGTCCGGCAGGATGAGGGCTTTTTTCGTCCCCCGCCAAATCAGGAAAGGAAGAGTATCAACCTATGAGTGAGCACAAGACATTCTACATCACCACTCCCATCTACTACCCCAGCGACAAGCTGCACATCGGCCACAGCTATACCACTGTCGCCTGCGACGCACTGGCACGCTTCAAGCGGATGCAGGGCTATGACGTCATGTTCCTGACCGGCACCGACGAGCACGGCCAGAAAATTCAGGACAAGGCTGCCGATGCCGGTGTGACCCCCAAGGAGTATGTGGACAAGATCGTAGCCACCGTCAAGGATCTGTGGAAGCTGCTGGACGTCAGCTACGACCGCTTCATCCGCACCACCGACGACTACCACATGGAGTCCTGCCAGAAGATCTTCACCAAGCTCTATGAGCAGGGCGACATCTACAAGGGCGAGTACATCGGCCACTACTGCAAGCCCTGCGAGAGCTTCTGGACCGACAGCCAGCTGGTGGACGGCAAGTGCCCCGACTGCGGCCGCGAAGTGTACGACGCACACGAGGAAGCCTACTTCTTCAAGACCAGCAAGTATGCTGACCGCCTGCTGAAGCTCTACGAGGAGAACCCCCAGTTCATCCAGCCCGAGAGCCGCAAGAACGAGATGATCGCCT